>Ga0210097_1000176_pt1 | contig 27438 bp, 18 predicted proteins | sample Joice_CattailNLA_2_FD_185521 | JGI IMG/M metagenome (GOLD analysis project Ga0210097, IMG submission 185521) | Wetland microbial communities from San Francisco Bay, California, USA, that impact long-term carbon sequestration - Joice_CattailNLA_D2... | ecosystem: Environmental > Aquatic > Marine...
AGCGTGATGAACGCGGTACCACTGGAAGATTTCGGCAAAGGCCACCCCGACCCGAACCTCACTTACGCGCATGAACTGGTTGAGATACTGTATGGCGAGAACGCGCCGGACTTCGGTGCCGCATCCGACGGCGACGGCGACCGCAACATGATCCTCGGCAAGCATTTCTTCGTCACGCCTTCAGACAGTCTCGCGATACTGGCTGCGAACGCGCATCTCGTGCCGGGTTACCAGCAGGGCCTGGCGGGCATCGCGCGCTCGATGCCGACCAGCGCGGCGGCAGACCGTGTCGCCAAATCGCTCGGCATCCCAAGTTACGAGACGCCGACCGGATGGAAATTCTTCGGCAATCTGATGGATGCGGGCAAAGTGACGCTGTGCGGTGAGGAGAGCTTCGGCACCGGCTCGGATCACATCCGCGAAAAGGACGGTCTGTGGGCGGTATTGTTCTGGTTGAACATACTCGCTGTACGCAAGCAATCTGTGGAAGCCGTTGTCCGGGATCACTGGAAACGCTTCGGGCGCAACGTTTATTCGCGCCACGATTACGAAGATATTCCTTCTGATGCGGCGAATGGCGTGATGAAATTGTTGCAGGACAGTTTCGATTCTCTCCAGCATAGTCCCGAACAAGGCGGCAATGGTGCGAAATTCGGTCATCTGCAGGTGAAGCTGTGCGATGACTTCAGTTATACCGATCCGGTGGACGGCAGCGTCAGCACCGGGCAGGGCGTGCGCATCATTTTCACCGACGGTTCGCGCATCGTGTTCCGCCTGTCCGGCACAGGTACCGGCGGCGCGACGCTGCGCATCTATCTGGAAAGTTTCGAGCCCGACGTTTCAAAACATCACCTCGATGCCCAGGAAGTGCTTGCCGAACTGATCGGCATTGCGAAGCAGATTTCCGAACTGCGCAAACGGACCGGGCGCGAGAAACCTACCGTCATTACCTGAGCGGGTATAATCGTTTCCCATGTATCTTTCCCCGCGCCGTCCAGGCGCGGATTTATTTCAAGGAGCTAATCATGCCAGGCAAGCAATTCATACAGACTCCCGATGCGCCCGCCGCGATCGGCACTTATTCGCAGGCGATCCGGGTCGGCGATACGGTGTATCTGTCCGGCCAGATCGGTCTTGACCCGATCACCATGCAGATGGTGGAAGGCACAGACGCCCAGATCCATCGGGTGTTTCAGAATTTGCGCGCGGTTGCCAGTGCCGCCGACAGCAGCTTCAACGATCTGGTAAAGCTCAATGTCTATCTCACCGACCTCGGCCATTTCGCGAAAGTGAACGAGATCATGGCAAACTATTTCCGCCAGCCTTATCCTGCGCGTGCCGCAGTGGGTGTGGCCGCATTGCCGCGGGGCGCGCTGGTGGAGATGGATGGGATTCTGGTGGTCAATGATTGAAATCGAACGATCACCCGGTACGGTATCATTGCAACCGGAATTTGCATGCCGTTCGTTCTGATGCAGTGATATGGCATTCAGTATGTGTTTCTGCCAGGCTTGTCATGATACGGACAAAATTATCCGGTATTCAAAACGGGTACCGATGTCCTTCAAGATCATGGAACGCGGCATCCATTTCCGAACGGATTGTAAATTTCGAACACTGCTGCCAGAGGAAAAATGAATACGCCTTCCAGAAACAGCCCCTGCCCGTGCGGAAGCGGTAAAAAGTACAAGAAGTGCTGTCTGAACCGTGCGTCGAGTACAAATGCTGCCACGGGGAAACCAGCCAATTTTGGCCATAACGCAAAGAATGTGGCTCCTCCCTCGGATCTTTTGTTGAAAGGCGTGACGCTACACCAGGCCGGAAGACTGAACGAGGCAGAACAAGTTTACCGGCGGTTGTTGAGTGACAATCCCGTTAACAGCGATGCATTGCACTATCTCGGGTTAATCGCGTATCAAAGGCAGCGCTATCCGGATGCGATAGCCATGATCGAAGCGGCCATTAAAAACAACAACAGGGTGCCGGCCTTCTATTGCAATCTCGGCAACGCATACAAGTCGATGGGGCAGTTTGATCAGGCCATATCAGCATATCGTGAGGCGGTGAGGCTTGATCCAGGGTTCCAGGCCGCATACAACAATCTGGGAAGTGCGCTCATTGCCCGTGGCGATCTCGATGAAGCGGCCGCCAGCTGCAGGCGCGCCTTGGAACTGAAGCCTGACTTTGCCGAGGCGCACTATAACCTGGGTATGGCACTTTACGATTTGGGCCGGCCGGATGAAGCCGCAGCCAGTTACCGTCAGGCAATCCGGTTCAAGCCGGATTATGCAAAGGCCATGTTGTATCTGGGGCACGCGTCCTGCATGTTGGATGATATGGCAAAGGCCGCTTCAGCTTACCAGGCTGCCCTGAAATACGATCCGGCCAACGAGGGCCTCGAAGCGGCGGTATATTTGTCAATATTCTCTTACCTGGAGGGCGATCTCGAGCAATGCAAAATAATGCTTGATGCATCCAGGCCGATTTTGACCAGCAATGACGTTAGCCGCAAGACACCTGCCGTCTACTGGAGCTATATTGACAAGCTTCTGACGGCAAGTCACACCGCGGTTAAAGCCGTCCCTGACAGCAACGAAAACGAGATTCTTTATGTAGTTGGAGACAGCAATTCCTTGGGTGCACACGGTGTGGGAGTGCGCTATAAGGGAAGCGATATGCGGTGTTCGGCAGAATGGATCATTGGTTGTAAACAGTGGCATCTGGGCAATGACAGGCCAAACATATACAAATATAAATTCGATAGGGTGATGGCGCGGCTACCCCGGAATTCGACTATCCTCTTGCGCATAGGCGGGATTGATTGCAGGCATGACGAAGGGATCATCGTTGCCTCTGAAAAACATCCGGAAAGATCTCTGGAAGAAATTATCCATGCAACGGTGGCAGGATATCTCAAGTACGTTATGGCAGCGGGCGCGCGTGCCGGGCACAGAATAATTGTAGGAGGGGTTCCGGCAACCAATTTGAACTTGAGCACCCTGACGAAACCCAAAGCGGAACGATTTGTCGGCGTTATCCGTTTGTTCAACGAGAGCTTGAAAGAGCAGACATTAGCTGCAGGGTTGGATTTCCTGGATATTTATGCGCTCACGGATCGGGGAGACGGCATTGCGAACGGCGAATGGCATATCGATTATTTTCATCTTCAACCGCATGCCATTGTGGAAGCATTTGACAGGCATATCAGCTCCAACAGTCAGCATGGCAATAGCTAGCCTGGGCTGCAAACCCATGCCTTGGACTGTCCTGCCTGCGTTCAATTGAACACACCCGCTAAAATCTCCCCCGCCACGCTGGGCAAGCTCGCCAAGCTCGGCATCCACCACCGCGCCGATCTGCTGCTGCATCTGCCGTTGCGTTACGAGGACGAGACCCATCTTGCGCCGATCGCCACCGTGCAGGCGGGCGAAACGGTGCAGGTGCAGGGTGTCATCACCCACAGCGAGATCGCTTATCGACCGCGCCGCACACTGGTGTGCCGCTTGGAAGACAGCAGCGGCGAACTGTATCTGCGCTTTTTGAATTTTTATCCCAGCCAGCAGAAACAGCTTGCCGTAGGCAAGCAGATACGCGCGATCGGCGAAGCGCGCATGGGCCATTACGGGTTGGAGATGGTGCATCCGAAGTGCCGCGCGGTGGAGGAAGATACACCGTTGCAGCAAAGCCTCACGGCGGTGTATCCGACCACGGCCGGTCTGGCGCAACCGTTGTTGCGCAAGCTGATCATCAACGCGCTGGAAACATTGCCATTGAACGACACGCTGCCGGACAAGCTGTTGAAACAACTGCGTCTGCCGGGTTTTGCAGACAGCATACGGCTGCTGCACAATCCTTCGCCGGACATTTCGGCGATCACGCTGGAAGCACGCACCCATTCCGCCTGGCGGCGCATCAAGTTCGACGAACTGCTCGCGCAACAGCTCTCGATGCGCGTACATCACCGCGAGCGCAGCAAGCGCACTGCTCCCGCGCTCGCGCACCATCACCGGCTCACTGCGCGACTGATCGAAAACCTGCCGTTCGAGTTGACCAAAGCGCAGCAGCGCACTTTTGCCGAGATCAGCAATGACATGTCCAGGCCGCACCCGATGCAACGCTTGTTGCTTGGCGATGTCGGCAGCGGCAAGACCATCGTCGCGGCGCTGGCCGCATTGCAGACGATCGAGAACGGCTATCAGGTTGCGCTGATGGCGCCAACCGAGATCCTTGCCGAGCAACATTACCTTAAACTGCGTGATTGGCTGGAACCGCTGGGCATCGCCCCGGTATGGTTGTCCGGCAGCCTGAAGAAAAAGCAAAAGCAGCTTGCCGCCGGACAAATCGCCTCCGGCGAGATATTGCTCGCGATCGGCACGCATGCGCTGTTTCAGGAACAGGTCAGTTTCAACAAACTCGGTTTGGCGATCGTCGACGAACAGCACAAGTTCGGCGTGCAACAACGTCTTGCACTGCGCAACAAAGGAAAAAAGGGAAAGGATGCGAGCTCGACATCGTCTTCGAAATCAAATGCGATCGAACCGCACCAGTTGATGATGAGCGCGACACCCATTCCGCGTACGCTGGCGATGAGTTATTACGCCGACCTCGACGTGTCGGTGGTCGACGAACTGCCGCCGGGGCGCACGCCGGTGATCACCAAATTGGTCAGCGATGCGCGCCGCGACGAAGTGACAGACAGGATACGATCGGCATGCATGACCGGCCAGCAGGCCTACTGGGTATGTCCGCTAATCGATGAATCTGAAGCCCTACAACTAAAGACTGTGCTCGAGACGTTCCAGTTTCTCTCGGAGACCTTTCCGGAACTGCGCGTGGGTCTGGTTCATGGCAAACTGGACAATGCCGAAAAAGCGCAAGTGATGGCGGCATTCAAGGCGGGTGAACTGCAACTGCTGGTTGCCACCACCGTCATCGAAGTCGGCGTGGATGTGCCCAATGCCAGCCTGATGGTGATCGATCATGCCGAGCGCATGGGTTTGGCACAACTGCACCAGTTGCGCGGACGGGTCGGGCGCGGCGAGGCACAAAGCCTGTGCATACTGCTGTATCAGCAACCGCTCTCCGAGCTGGCACGTGCAAGATTGAAGATCATCTTCGAGAACAGCGACGGTTTTGAGATCGCGCAACACGACCTGAGATTGCGCGGGCCGGGCGAATTGCTCGGCGCACGGCAAAGCGGTGTCGCGATGCTGCGCTTCGCGGACATCAGCGAAGATGAAGATTTGCTGGATCAAGCACGTCAGGCTGCCGACGAATTACTGGGCGATTTTCCCGAAGCGGCCCGGGCGCATTTGCAAAGATGGATGGCCGACAAACATGATTTCATCAACGCCTGATCCCAATCCGGTTTCATTGGCAACACGGCGTTGGCTTCCTCGCTTACTCCTCGCCGTACTAGAATGTACTGTCTTCGTTGTTCGCTTGTCGCCGCCTTGTTTCACCTTCGAAATAGAATTGGAATAGAAGTTTCTCAATGGATCCTTATAACAGTGATACGTTCTGGCACGGCGCTGCACTGGGTTGCGGGGGCGATCTTGCACATTGGCTAAAAGATCGCGGATCGTTGACGCAACGCATCCAGCAACGCTGCACCCGTTTCGAAGTACTCGGAGTGCGCGGCGGATTGGCGCGCATCGCGCTGGATGAATCCGCCTTGCTTGGTATCGCACTGCACCAACTGGCCTATTCGCGCGAGGTGTTTCTGTACGCGGACGGCCAGCCGGTGGTGTTCGCGCACAGCGCGTTCGCCCATGTTCATTTGCGCGGCGCCTGGTCGGCCGTACGCACGCTGGGCAGCAAGCCGCTCGGCGCGTTGCTGTTTGCGCATCCTTTGGTTGAACGGGAGCCGCTGCATTACAAGTCGCTGCGCAACAACCACCCGTTGTATCAACGCGCGGTCAAACCACTGAAAGATCCTCCGCACAGAATCTGGGCGCGCCGCTCGCTGTTTTATCTGCACGATGCGCCGCTGCTGGTCACCGAGGTGTTCTTGCCAAATATCCTGCAGTTGGACAAATGAATATTCAAAAGCATCTGTTATGGGCCGCCTGCATCACCGTGCTGATCAACGCCGCGGCGATGTTTTCCCCAGTCATCAACAGCGGCGATGCAATCACCTACGCGTCGATCTCCCAGCACATCGTTCAGAGCCATGACTGGGCCAGTCTGGTGCTGGATGGCCGTGACTGGCTGGACAAACCGCACCTGCCGTTCTGGATCACGGCGCTGTTTTTCAAGCTAGGCGGTGTCAGTGCATTCACTTACATCCTGCCCGGCTTCATCTTTCATCTCGTCGGCGCGTATTACACCTATCGTCTGGCACGGCTGCTTTATGAGAAGCCGACGGCGGTACTGGCGGTGTTGATATATGTATCCATCTTTAACCTGATGGATGCCAGTATTGAAGTCAAGGCTGAGACATACCTGGTCGGCGAGATCATGCCGGCGTGCTATTACTGGCTGCGCTACGACGAACGATTTCGCATCAAATATCTGCTGCTGGGCGCGCTGTTTACTGCGATGGCCATCATGACCAAGGGAATCTTCACGCTGATCACGATTTCCAGCGGCTTCGTATGTTTGTGGCTGTACCGGAAGCAATGGACCAAACTGTTCAGCATCAAATGGCTGGCAGCGCTGATCTTGTCTTTGCTGTTCGTCGCTCCCGAGCTTGTCGCATTGCACTTGCAGTTCAACCAGCACACTGAAGGCGTGGGGATGACACAGCCGGCATCCGCCTTCAAATTCTTTTTTTGGGACAGCCAGTTCGGGCGCTTCTTCAATACCGGCCCGATACAGAACCGCAATAGTGATCCGTTGTATTTTATTCCGGTGTTTTTGTGGGCTTTCCTGCCATGGACGATCGTATTCTTCGCGGCGGTTTATGCGAATTTCAAAAAAATCGGCCAAGCCGCTGCATCCGGGCGCACGGCATTTGTATTCCTGAGTGGCGCGTTTGGTTTCACTTTCCTGTTGTTCAGTGCCAGCAAGTTCCAGTTCGATTATTACATCGACATCATCTTTCCTTTTGCGGCAATATTGTGTGCGCGTTATCTGGCCGTTGCGGTAGTCGGCCGGCGACTGTTCATTGTGCAGATGGGTTTGTTATGCGTGCTCGCGTTGCTGACGATAGCACTGGGTATATATGTGATGAAATTCACACTGTTGGCAACGATTGCAGTATTTTCGACCGGGTTGATATTTTACTGCCGCGCAACGAGAGCAGAATCGCTTAATTTTCGATCCATCGTCTATTCGGTATTTACCATCGACTTGTTGTATCTGTTTTTGACTTTAATGACTGCTTTGACCTTTACACAATATGGCGTGGCTCATAATGCCGCCAAAATATTCGGCGAGCGATCCACGGTGCCGATTTACATTTATCAGATGCCCGAAGTGGCCAGAGAGCTGGCTCTATACAGCGAAGCGCCTTGCCATGAGATAGACAGTGCAGAAAATCTTCTGCGGATCAAGGGAGGTTATCATTTGCTTGTCAGACAGGAACAGGCAAGGCAATTGAATCTGGTCCCATTGCGATTCAGCCTGATGGCGGAGAAGGATCTTGTCGTTCATAAGACGGGGACATTCAACAAATTATTGCAATTGGCCAGGGGCACCTGGCCGCTGGAGACGATAGATTTCCTGCAAACCGCTTCCAAATGAATTGCGCGGCCATGTGGGGCTTGATCAGAGGTTCATTGATATGACTTTCGCAGAACGCCTGCCGCTGTATCTGCAGCTCACCCGGTTGAACCGGCCTATCGGCATCCTGCTGTTGCTGTGGCCGACGTTATGGGGAGTGTGGATCGCCGGTGCGGGGCATCCGCCGTGGCATATCGTGCTGATCTTTGTGCTGGGCACGGTGCTGATGCGTTCTGCAGGATGCGCGATCAACGACTATGCCGACCGGGACTTCGACCGCCACGTCAAGCGTACCCGGGACCGGCCCGTCACCAGCGGACGCATCACTCCGCGCGAAGCGATGTGGGTTGCAGTCAGCCTGGCGCTGGCCGCCTTCGTGTTGATCCTGCCTCTGAATACATTGACACTGCTGCTGTCATTCCCGGCAGTGTTTCTGGCTACCAGTTATCCGTACACCAAACGCTTCATTGTGATACCGCAAGCTTATCTCGGCATCGCGTTCGGCTTCGGCATACCGATGGCGTTCGCCGCGCAACTCGGCACCGTGCCGCCGGAGGCGTGGCTGTTGCTGATCGCGAATGTTTTCTGGGCGATAGCCTATGACACGGAATACGCGATGGTCGACAGGGACGATGATATTCATCTTGGCATTCACTCTGCCGCATTGTTGTTCGGCAGATACGACGTGGCTGCAGTGATGTCCTGCTATGCCGTCACGCTGGCGCTTCTTGCAGCGGCCGGAACTATGGTCGACTCGGGTTGGCCATATTACGCCGGACTGATAATTGCCTCGGGCTTGGCGCTCTACCATTACCATCTGATCAAACACCGCCAGCGCGAGAAATGCTTTGCGGCATTTCTGAACAACAACTGGCTGGGTGCGGCGGTGTTTGCAGGGATCGTATCGGATTATCTGTTGCGCGGTTAGCGTCAATTGATTGCGAGAACACCGCCTGCATCATTTGCGGGCAAACAACCATTCCGAGCTGCGTTGCCAAAGGGTAACAATTTGTTGCAATTTCAGCAGAACTTTTGAGATCAATAAATTACCAATCCAGGCATCAGCAGTTATTCTTTGATAATGGATTTTTCGAGAAGGATAACTGTAACGATCCAAATTGATTAAGGAGTTGAAAAAATGAAATTCAAATTCTTGCCGCAATTTGCCAAGTATGGCGCCTTTGCTTTGGTGATTGCCGCGGCGATGACGGGAAGTTATATCTATCGGGGCACTTTACCAGTGACGGAAGCCGCGGCTACTACGAATATGTCCGCGCCGGCCAGTGAAACATCTCAAAAGCCCGTCATTGCGTTGCCGGATTTTGAAAAGATCGCCGCCCAACAGGGGCCTGCCGTGGTCAATATCAGCGTATCGGGTACGGTGAAAACCGGCCTTTCCGGGTTTCCCGGTTTTCCGCAAATGGATCCGAATGATCCATTCTATCAATTCTTCCGCCGCTTTCAGATGCCTGCGCCACAAGGAAGCGTGCCCACGCATGGTCTCGGTTCCGGTTTCATCGTCAGTCCTGACGGCGTGATACTCACCAATGCGCATGTGGTGGCGAATGCCGATGAAGTGACCGTCAAACTTACCGACAAAAGGGAGTTCAAGGCAAAAGTCATCGGTATCGACAAGCCTTCGGATGTCGCCGTGCTGAAGATCAAGGCGGATGACCTGCCGACCGTCAAGATCGGCGATCCCCAGAATGTGCGCGTGGGTGAATGGGTAGTGGCGATCGGTTCGCCGTTCGGGTTCGAGAACAGCGTGACGGCAGGAATCGTTTCGGCCAAATCGCGCACTCTGCCGGATGAAAATTACACACCCTTCCTGCAAACCGATGTAGCTATCAACCCCGGCAATTCAGGTGGTCCGCTGTTCGATCTGAACGGCGAAGTGATCGGTATCAACTCGCAGATATACAGCCAGAGCGGCGGCTATCAGGGCCTGTCGTTTTCCATCCCCATCGATGTGGCAATGAAAGTGGAAAAACAACTGCTCGAACATGGCAAGGTGAACAGGGGGCGGCTCGGCGTCATGATCCAGGAAGTCAATCAGGATCTGGCCAAGTCCTTCGGTTTGGACAAGCCGACTGGAGCATTGGTGAGTTCGGTTGAAAAGAACAGCCCTGCCGAAAAAGCCGGTATCGAGACGGGCGATGTGATCCTCAAATTCAACGGCAAGGTGGTTAACAGCTCCAGGGATCTCCCGGCCATGGTTGCCGATGTCACTCCTGGTGACAAAGCCAAAGTCGAGATTTGGCATGACGGCAAAACCAGGGAATTATCGGTGGATGTGGGCGAAATGAAATTCGCCAGCAATGACGAAAAACCCGCCAAAGGTGCGAAGGGCGGACTTGGTCTGGCCGTACGTCCCCTTACCTCCGATGAACGCAAACAGGCGGAAGTTGCCGAGGGTTTGCTGGTGGAGGACGTTCAAGATGGACCCGCCGCCAAGGCAGGCATCGAGTCCGGCGATGTGATCCTGTCGGTGAACGGAGAGAAGGTGGGCAGCGCCCAAAAGCTGCGTTCGCTGGTGGCCAAGCATAACAAGAACGTCGCGCTGCTGGTGTTGAGAGGGAACAACAAGATGTTCGTGCCCATCCAGCTTGGATAAAACATAGAAACTGGTTTCGTTTAGTGAGTCTGGGCCGGGGTGCTATTTTGCCCCGGCCTTTTTTTGACGCTCACAATTGTCTGCCATTGCGGTATTTTCTTCTGTGCGTCGACAAATCCCGATTTGATGCCACGTCCGTTTGCAATAAAGCGCCAAGTACCGATCGTGTCCTTCTGTAATATCGCAAGTTAATAACGTACAGACTATCCAGATGATCGTGGAAATCGCCACGCAAACCAAATATCCTGCATCAAGCTTTTGCGCTAGACTTGCTGCATGTTGAACCGCGACTTGCCCAACCGCGAAAACCCGTTGCTCAGATGGAGTTACAACCTGATCGCACCGATCTACGATTTGGTCGTGTCTCGTCCGTTGCTACGCGCGCGTACCCTGTCGATTGACAACCTGCCGACAGAGCATGCGGAAAGGGTGTTGTTAAGCGGCATCGGCACGGGTCTCGATCTTCCGCTATTGCCCAGGCTGCATCACTACACCGCACTTGATTTCAATGCGGCAATGCTGGAGCGTGCTAGGCCGCGCAGCACGGGTTTGCACGTGGAATGGGTGTTGGGTGACAGCATGGCTTTGCCGTTTGCCGATGCGCATTTCGATCACATCGTGTTGCACCTCATTCTCGCCGTCGTCCCGCAACCGGCACTATGTTTGAACGAGGCGGCACGCGTGCTCAAACCCGGCGGCACCATCATCATTTTCGACAAATTCCTGCGCCCCCGACAAACTGCGTTGCTGCGTCGCGCATTGAACCCATTGTCACGCCGCGTTGCAACGCGCATGGATGTCGTGTTCGAAGAGGTGTTGCAACGGATTCCGTCATTGCAATTGGTCAACGATGTTCCGTTGCTCGCCGGAGGCTGGTTTCGCGGGATCGTATTGAAAAAAAATTAGGGGTAGGGGCTCTCTTTATGCTGATCTGGTTAGAACTGTTGATTTGTCTCGTTACCATAGGCTATGCGGGCTACAAGCTTTCCCGCTATGGCGACATCATCGCTGACAAGACCGGCATGTCTGCCTCCTGGGTCGGTCTCATCCTGCTGTCCACCGCTACTTCGCTGCCGGAACTCGCGACAGGAATGTCGTCGGTTGCGTTCGCCGATGCGCCAAACATCGCAGTTGGCGATGTGCTGGGCAGCACCGTATTCAATCTTGCCATTCTCGTGCTGCTCGACAAGTTGTATCGGCGCGAGACCCTGTATAGCCGCGCCGCGCAAGGGCACATCCTGTCGGCTTCACTTGGCACGATACTGATTGCGTTCGCAGGTTTCAGCCTGCTGCTGGATCGCGCGGGGCTGAGCCCGGTATTTTGGCATGTCGGGTTTTATTCGCCGTTCATTTTGCTGGTATATCTTGTCGCGGTGCGCGCCGTATACAGCTATGAACGGCGCATGTTGTCAGAATACACCGAGGAATCGGCCGAGCGATATCCGGATGTGACGCTGCGCAGCGCAGTCAAAGGTTACGCGCTGTCAGCTTCGGCAGTGGTACTGGCAGGTTCCTGGTTGCCGTTTGTCGCCAAAGATATTTCCGAATTGATGGGCTGGGGAAGAAGCTTTGTCGGGACCCTGCTGGTGGCGGGCGTGACCTCTGCCCCCGAAGCAGCGGTCACGATTTCGGCGCTGCGCATTGGCGCGCTGGACATGGCCGTCGCCAACCTGCTGGGAAGCAACTTGTTCGACATCATCATTCTTGCCGTCGACGATTTGTTTTACAGCAAAGGATCCCTGCTTGCGCACGTCGATGTCAGCCACGCGCTGACTGCCTTTACCGCAGTGATGATGAGCGCCCTGGTGGGCGTCGGTTTGATCTTCCGTCCGCAAGGACGCGCGGTGCTGGGGCTTACCTGGGTAAGTCTGGGCTTGTTCATGCTGTATGTGCTCAATTCATGGATTCTATTTGAGCATGCATATTAGCAATCTCAATTGGCATACGTTGACTGCAGATGAAGCCGCGCAGCATCTGGAGACAGACCTGCAATCCGGATTGAGTTCCGAACGTGCGGCAAGCCGGCTGGCGTACTTCGGTCCCAATGCATTGCAGGAAAAGCGCGCCCGTTCACCATGGCGCATGCTGATCGACCAGTTTGCCGATTTCATGATCATCGTGCTGATCTGTGCGGCGGTCATCTCCGGAATAGTGGGCGATGTCGAGGATACCGTTGCGATCATCGTGATCGTGATCCTGAATGCGGTGATCGGGTTCGTGCAGGAATATCGTGCGGAGCGCGCGATGGCTGCACTCAAGAAAATGGCCGAAACCAGCGCGCAGGTGTTGCGCGAGGGCCGCATCGAAACTATCAGTTCTTCGGAGCTGGTGCCGGGAGATGTGATTCTGTTGGAGTCCGGCAATGTGGTGCCGGCTGATATTCGCATCATCGAAGCGGTACGCCTCAAGATCGATGAATCTGCTCTCACCGGTGAATCAGTCGCAGTGGAAAAACAGACTCAGCCGTTGGCCATCCTCGAAGCGCCGCTGGGCGACAAGACCTGCCTGGCTTACAAGGGCACACTGGTCACCTATGGACGCGGGCGCGGACTGGTGATTGCGACCGGCATGAACAGCGAACTGGGCAAGATCGCTGCACTGCTTGTCGAAGAAGGCGAAACAAAAACGCCAATGCAAAAGCGGCTGGCGGGGTTTGGCAAACGACTCGCTTTGGCGGCATTGGGGATCTGTGTGCTGGTATTTGTCATCGGTGTGCTGCGCGGAGAACCGTTGCTGCTGATGTTCATGACTGCTGTCAGCCTGGCGGTCGCTGCTATTCCCGAAGCGCTTCCAGCGGTAGTGACGATCTCGCTGGCATTGGGTGCTCGGAAGATGATCAGGCAGCACGCGCTGATTCGCCGCCTGCCAGCGGTGGAAACGCTGGGTTCGGTGAATTACATCTGTTCGGACAAGACCGGCACGCTCACCCAAAACAGAATGCGCGTCACCGCGCTCTTTGCCGATGATGTCCAGCACAAAATCTGGCCGGTCGGCGGTGAGCCCTGGACCACACTGCTGCAGGCACTGGCTTTAAACAACGACGCGCACATTGACAGCCATGGCAGGGCGCACGGAGAACCGACCGAGGCTGCGCTGCTGCACGCCGCACAGGTATCGGGTTTTGACAAAACTTCCCTGGAACAGGATGCGCCGCGCTTGCTGGAACTGCCATTCGATGCCGAACGAAAGCGCATGACGACTTTGCATCGGGCCGGCGACGAGGTTATCGCCTATACCAAGGGATCGCCCGAAGCCGTCCTGCCGCTGTGCGTAAGCAAGCTGGGCAGTAGCGGTGCCAACGATATAGATCACTCTGTCTTGCTGCGGCAAGCCGAAGCAATGGCCTCGGATGGTCTGCGCGTACTCGCTTTTGCCTGCCGCCAATGGCCGGTGCTGCCCGACAGCGCACCTCACGTCGCGGTCGAAGCGGAGTTGATATTTCTCGGCTTCGCCGGGCTGATCGACCCGCCGCGCAGCGAAGTGAAAGAAGCCGTGTCGCAATGCAGATCGGCAGGCATCACCCCGGTGATGATCACCGGCGATCATCCTGCAACCGCGCGCGCGATCGCGCGTGAACTCGGCATTCTCACCGATGACGATGGGCGGGTGGTGACCGGAGATGAATTGGCACGAATGGATCTGACTGCTTTTGAAACGGATGTAGAACACATTCGGGTTTATGCCCGTGTCGATCCGGCGCAGAAGATCAGGATCGTCAAGGCGCTGCAGGACAAGGGTGCGGTAGTCGCGATGACCGGCGACGGGGTCAATGACGCGCCCGCGCTCAGAGCCGCGGACATCGGCGTGGCGATGGGCAAGGGCGGCACCGATGTCGCACGCGAGGCGGCGCATATGGTGCTGCTCGACGATAACTTTGCCACCATCGTGCATGCGGTGCGGCAAGGACGCCGCCTTTACGACAATATTCGCAAATTCATCCGTTATGCTGTGACCACCAATTCGGCGGAAATCTGGACCATCTTCCTTGCCCCGTTTCTGGGCCTGCCGATTCCGCTTTTGCCGATACACATACTGTGGATCAATTTGGTCACCGACGGTTTGCCTTCGCTGGCCCTCACAGCAGAGCCAGCCGAACGCGGCATCATGCGCCGTCCTCCCAGGCCGCCACAGGAAAGCATATTTTCTCATGGCATGTGGCAGCACATGGTGTGGGTGGGCTTGCTGATGGCGGCACTCACCCTGCTTGTCCAGGCCTGGGCATTGCACAGCGGCTCGGCGCACTGGCAGACCATGGTGTTCACGGTGCTGACACTGGCTCAGCTCGCTCATGTCATGGTGATACGTTCGGAAAAGGAATCACTGTTTACGATCGGGCTTTTCTCCAATCGGCCCATGGCATTGACGATCGCAGCCACCTTTCTGTTGCAAATGGCGACCATTTATGTCCCGGTGTTAAATCCCATATTCAAAACCGAAGCACTGGATGCCGGCGAATTGGCGATTTGTCTGGCGATTTCCGGTGTTGTGGTGCTGGCAGTGGAAATGGAAAAGTTGCTGGAGAGGAGGGGATGGATATATCGCTCGTCCTGAAATTCGCATTGATGAAACGCAGTTCCAAATGATAGACCGCAAAGTTGGATGGCCCAGGCTGGTGACTATCCTTTGAAGTCAGGCTGATTAGCTTTCGATTCTTCACGATGAACGGTTAGAATGAATTGCGTTGGCAGGGTTAACCAGGCGGCGTGCCTGAATGATTATTCCCGGAGATATATTTATGAAACGATTTGGCCTGATGGTGTTCATGTTGTTCAAGCCGCTTATATCGTTTGCTTCGGAGAACGGGGAGCGGATAGATCTGACCAGCCACTGGGTCGGTATCGCCTCGGTGGTGCTGTTCTTCATCGCCTATCTGGTGGTGATGGCGGAGGAGTTCACACATTTGCGCAAGTCCAAGCCGGTGATGCTGGCCGCAGGCATTATCTGGGGTTTGATCGCCTGGCACTATCAATCCCATGAAATTCCGCATATCGTCGAAGCCGCGTTGCGTCACAACCTTGAGGAATACGCGGAGTTGATGCTGTTCCTGCTGGTGGCGATGACGTACATCAATGCGATGGATGAGCGCAATGTCTTCGAAGCGCTGCGATCCTGGCTGATACGCAAGGGCTTCGGCTATCGCGCGCTGTTCTGGGTTACCGGCATACTCGCCTTTTTCATTTCGGCGGTTGCAGACAATCTTACGACGGCATTACTGATGGTGGCGGTGATATTGGCAGTTGGCGCGGACAACAGGAAATTCGTTACGCTTTCGTGCATCAGTCTGGTCGTGGCGGCCAACGCCGGTGGCGCATTCAGCCCGTTCGGCGATATCACCACGCTGATGGTCTGGCAGAAGAACATTCAAACCAGTGATGGACCGGTTGATTTCTGGACGTTCTTTCACCTGTTCATTCCCTCGCTGGCCAATTGGCTGGTGCCGGCGGCCATCATGCATTTCTGGGTGCCGGATAAAAAACCCAAGGGAGGGGGGGATATGGTCGCGATGAAGCGCGGTGCGATCGCTATCGCGATACTGTTTTTGGTCACTATCGCCCTCGCGGTTAGTTTCCATAGTTATCTGCAGCTGCCGCCGGTGATCGGCATGCTTACCGGCCTGAGCCTGCTCAAAATCTATGCCTATTACCTGAAGGTCTCCAGAAATCACGCACGTTTTCGCAAAAATGGTGAAGAGAACATCGGCAGCCCGGTTGCGTTCGATATATACAGGGAAGTTGCTCGTGCCGAATGGGATACGCTGTTCTTTTTCTATGGCGTGGTGATGTGCGTGGGCGGACTCGGCTTCATCGGTTATCTGGGGATGATCTCGCAAGTGATGTATGTCGAATGGGGCGCCACCTACGCCAACATTGCAGTAGGGATTATCTCGTCAATCGTCGACAACATTCCGGTGATGTTCGCGGTGCTGACCATGCAGCCTGACATGACGGTCGGCCAATGGTTGCTGGTAACGCTGACTGCCGGGGTCGGCGGATCGCTGCTGTCGATTGGTTCGGCGGCAGGGGTTGCGCTGATGGGGCAGGCACGCGGCGTATATACATTCTTCGGACATCTCAAATGGACACCGGTGATCGCGCTGGGTTATGCGGCCAGTATCGCCGTACATCTTCTGATCAATCATAAGCAGTTCTGATGTGGCCATAAGGATCATGTCGCGAATTCCGGATGGGCAACTTGACGCGGCACCTCTACTGCCCATAATATACCCGACCATTTAATTCAGGTAATGACATCATGAGCACAGACATTCAGCAAATCATAAAAGAGCAAGTCACCACTCATCCAGTGGTGTTGTACATGAAAGGTAGTCCGCAATTTCCCCAATGTGGATTTTCCGCCAACGCGGTGCGCATACTCAGCACGCTTGGAGTAAAAGAATTATTCACCGTAGATGTGCTGCAAGATCCCGAAATACGCCAGGGCATCAAGGATTACGCCAACTGGCCGACCATCCCGCAACTGTATATCAACGGCGAATTCGTCGGCGGTTCGGACATCATGACCGAGATGTTCCAAAACGGAGAGCTGAAGCAGATGCTGGGCGGATAGATTGACAGTATTGCATCTCGGCTTTTCGATTTGCGAATTTGCCTAGGTTGCATATAAACCCCGTTTTGAGTCGATTCAGGCTTATCTTTACCTTGTAATGGGTGAACTGCCACAGCTGCAGTAAACCGTGCATGAATCCGGCCATTTTGCACGCGGACCTTCATGCGTTCGCATCTTATGAACTTCAATATGTCGGGAACGTTGCCAAATCCCATCGGGTAGTACGAACAAAATAACATTCAAGTTGCACAACTTGGGTGCATTCTCTGTGTTACAGTATATTCTGTAGAAGTTACTTTAGAAGTTTCGCGTAAGGTAGATTTTGAGGTAATGGTGATGCGTATTGAAAGGGGGCGGTGACCACTCTATGACAGAGATGCTACAAAACAATTTTCTCGAAGCGGTACCGCTCCCGGAAGAAGAACAGCGATTTCTAACCGAACCAATTGAAGCGGCCGACCTGTTGGTCGCTTATCTGGAACAGATCGGTATCGAGTATGTGTTCGGTGTTCCCGGCGGTGCCATCGAGCCGCTATATAATGCGCTTGCCCGCAGCGCCAGGCGCGGCGGGCCTCGCCCGGTAGTCGCACGCCATGAATCAGGGGCCGCTTTCATGGCTGATGGCTACGCCCGCGAAACGGGCAAGATCGGCGTGTGCTGCGCCACTTCCGGTCCGGGCTCCACCAATCTCATCACTGGCGTGGCCTGCGCATTTGAAAACGAGATCCCTATGCTCGTCATCACAGCCCAACCTTCGCTGCACTTGCTGGGTCGGGGGGCATTGCAGGAATCGTCCGGCGCCGGCTTCGACACGGTAGCCATGTTTCGTCTCTGCACGCGCTTTAGCGCGCTGATATCCCACCCGGATCAACTGGAAAGACAACTGACCAATGCGCTGCTCAGTGCATATCAGCCTACCCCCGGACCGGTCCACCTCAGCATCCCGATGGATGTGCATCGTTCACTGTTAAAGAGAGGGCCTGCCTATAATATGGCGCATCTGCTCAAGCCGACAACGGCAGTTGATGATGCATCCGTTCGTGAACTGCAAGGGTTATTGGCAGACGCTCACAAGGTCGCAGTGCTGATTGGCAGCGGTTGCGGCGAAGCCATAAACCTTATCATTGAAGTGGTGGAAAGGAAGAACGGCGTTTTCGTTGTCACGCCCGATGCCAAGGGTTTCATCAGTCCGCGCCACCCGTTATATCGCGGGGTGTTCGGCTTTGCGGGCCATCGTTCCGCCGTTGCAGCGATGGAAGATACTGGAGTGGACCTGATTCTGGTGGTCGGCTCCAATTTGAGCGAGTGGACCAGCAATGGTTGGAGCGAAGCGGTATTAAATAACCGGCTGGTGCATATCGATTCCTGCGAGGCTCACCTGACACGTTCGCCGATGGCGCGCCTGCATGTACGCGGCCGTATTCGCCCGGTGTTCGAGCGTTTGCTGCGAACGCTGCGCAGGGAAGGCCCGGAGGTGGTTTCCGTTGGCGAGAAGCGAAAATTCAGAAAGGCATCGGCTAACGATCCGTTCAAGCCGGCGTCCGTCAACGCTCCCATCAAACCGCAATACCTGATGCGCGAACTCGGCTGGCGCAGTCCGCCCGATACTCGCTTCCTGACCGATACCGGCAACAGCACGACTTGGGCGATCCACCATCTGGGTATGTACGACCATCAGCCGAGTGCAGGCGGCTGGATGCGCGTCACTATGAATTTCGCGCCGATGGGCTGGGCTATCGGCGGTGCGGTCGGTACCGCTCTTGCCAACCGCAAGGCACCGGTAGTTTGCATCACCGGCGACGGCAGTATGCTGATGAACGGTCAGGAAATGACGGTGGCACAGACCGAGAAGCTCACTGTGCTATTCGTGATCCTCAATGACGCAGCATTGGGTATGGTGAAGCATGGCCAACGCTTGGCAGGAGCCGAACAAATTGCCTTCGAATTGCCCGCTGTAGATTTCCGGCTGATGGCCGAAGCCATGGGTGTACCGGGCCATGTGATTCGCACTGCCAAGGATTTCGAAAATCTGGATCTGGACGCGATCCTGAGTCGTCAGGGTCCGACAGTACTGGATGTGCGAGTTGACAAAGAAGAAGCACCACCCATGGAATTGCGCCTAAGGCTTATGGGGCGTTAAGACAAGTATGGAAACCATCCATACCCGCATCTGGCAGGAAGAAGCCGAACCCGATAACGCGTTTGGTGCAAAATCCTGCCATTGCCACGGCTACGATGTCTACGGAGACCTGCTGACTAATGCACGCTGGATCGATTATCTGTTCCTGCTGTTTCGCGGCGAGGCGCCGTCACGCGAGCAGGCCAGACTGCTGGAAGGTTTGGCGATCGCATTGGCGAATCCGGGACCTCGCGATGCGGCTGTACATGCTGCGATGTGCGGCGGTGTAGGCGGTTCGACTTCTGCTTCCTGTTTGATGGCGGCGCTGGCCGTGGGCGCGGGCGCATCCGGGGGCGCGCGCGAAGTGTTCAATGCTATGAATGACTGGCAAACGCGCGGCACTGATCTGGCGTTGTGGGAGAAAGGGCTGAGTGTGACACCGGTGGACGATCCGGCGGATGTTTGGCCAGCGGCCGGTCATCCTGCCGGATTCGATCCCTACGGCGTGCGTTGCACAACACCGGTTCTACAAACGCTGAAGCATCTTGCTAGCCTGGAATGTGGAAATTTCCTGGTCTGGTTGCAAGCTAACCGGTCATCACTGGAAGTGGCTGCCGGATTGCCTCTGGCGATGTCGGGCGTTGCTGCCGCAGCGCTGCACGAACTTGGATTGAGTCCCGCACAAGGAGAGATGCTGCATCTGTTGTTGTGCTTGCCTGGCGCCGCGGTCCATGCGCTGGAACAGAAGGATTACGGTTACAAGAAATTCCCGTTCTTCCAAATTGAACTGGAGAATGATCCCGGCCCCAGAAGGGGAACCGAAAATCATCTTGAGGAATATACATGAACGGTTCGCAACTGTTAGAGAAAAATGTCGGTAAGCTCGTCACTAGTGTGGGTGCATTTTTTCCGGGGGAGAGAGTAGTATTCCGGGGATACGACTTGCACGCTGAACTCAAGGATCTGGATTGGCTGGAACTCTATCTGCTCGGAATCACCGGTCGCCGCTTCACTTCCAAACAGATGAAAGTATTCCACGCTTTGTGGACTTACTCTAATTATCCGGATGCGCGTCTGTGGAACAACCGCATAGCAGCCTTAACAGGTACTGCGCGTAGCACTGGCACACTCGGGATCGCCGCCGCGCTGGCAGTTTCGGAAGCGCAGCTTTATGGCTGGGGTGCAGTACTGCGTGTTAGTGTGTTCTTAATCCGCACAAAAGCCCAACTAGATGCAGGCGAAGATCTGAAGGATCTTGTGAGTGCAGAAATTAAGCGGCACCGTGGAATCTCAGGATACGGTCGGCCGATCGTCTCTGCAGACGAGCGCATCGCCCCGATGATGGCCTTGTTACGCGAAACTGGTTTGGATGGCGGAGCGTATCTCAAGCTCGCTTTCGAGGTAGAAAAAATTCTACTTGACGGGCGTTGGCGTTTGCATATGAATTACGCTGCGCTATCTGCGGCGATAGCGGCTGATTTTGGTCTATCCGCTTATGAGTCGTATTTTTTTGGTATCCCGGGCTTCCTTGGAGGCATGCCTCCATGCTATCTGGACGCTGCTGACAAACCGGAAGGACAGCTGTTTCCTTTGCCTTGCCGAATGATTTCATACGAAGGTCATAAACGCCGACGTTGGAAGACAATATAAATAGTCCTTGCAGATTGCAAACTGCTCACGACACTATGGTGGGATACAATGTATCGAAAATGATATTCGCAAATGCCAATGGATTTTGCAATGAAACGATTGATTGAACCGTTGCTCGCGATGTTGCTGGCTTTGCTTAGTTCTGCAATCGGTCAAGCTGCTCCGCTATCACAAAAAATGGATTTAGCACAGGCCGAAGAACAAGAGCTGGCAATGGCTTATGGCGACAAGTCTTTCGTAACCATCGCAACCGGTTCCCGCCAACCAATCGCGCGGGCACCTTCGGTCGCCACTGTGATTACCTCGGAGGATATATCAGCCATAGGTGCGGCCGATCTGGACGAGGTATTGGAAACTGTACCCGGCTTGCATGTGGCACGTTCCCCTTTGGGCTACAACCCGATCTACACGATACGCGGCATTTACACACAATATAATCCTCAGGTACTGATGTTGGTGAACGGCATTCCTATGACCGGAGTCGTTTTTGGCGACCGTTCGCTCATTTGGGGTGGAATGCCGGTCGACAACATTGCACGAATCGAAGTGATGCGTGGACCGGGCTCGGCGTTATATGGCGCAGATGCTTTTGCCGGGGTGATCAACATCATCACCAAGACCGCTCCTGATATCAACGGCACACAACTCGGATTGCGCGCCGGTTCATTCAAGAGCCTCGACGGCTGGGTCCAACATGGCGGACAATGGGGATCGTTTGATGTTGCCGCCTATTTGCGCGCGAGCCGCACTGATGGCCAGCAGCAGATCATCACTCAAGATGCGCAGTCCACTCTTGACATTCTGACGGGCACTTCCGCAAGCCTTGCGCCGGGCCCGGTAAACCTCGGTTATGATGCAATTGATGGCCGTATCGATTTGTCGCGCGACAAATGGCGCTTTCGAGCAGGTATTCAGAGTCGATCCAACGGTGGGACTGGCGCTGGCGCAGCTTCGGCGTTGGACCCTGTAGGAACTAACTATGGCGAGCGCATCAATACCGACTTGACTTATCAGGACGCGAACTTTGCCCAAAATCTGGACGTAACCGCGCAAGCCAGTTACTTTTACATCACCGAGCAATCGAATTTGACACTTTATCCGCCGAATTCAAATCCATTCTATCCTAGTAATTTGCTTCTATTTACTGATGGCGTGATCGGCAATCCATACAAGTGGGAACGCCATCTGCGCTTCAACCTGTCGGCAGTTTATACGCGTTTCCAAAGACACAAGCTGCGTTTCGGAGCAGGCACCCAGGATGACAATCTGTACAAAACGCAGGAAACAAATAATTACTCGACCGGAGCACCGGGACCGGTGGTCGAGGTTTCTCCTTTCCTGCTTCCACATAGCCGCCGCGTGAATTACGTTTATGCACAAGACGAATGGGGTTTCACCAAAGACTGGTATCTGACCGCCGGAGTGCGCCAAGACCATTATTCCGATTTCGGGGGCACCACCAATCCTCGTCTGGCGCTGGTTTGGGAAACGGCTTACAACCTGACCAGCAAGCTGCTCTATGGTCAGGGTTTTCGGCCGCCTTCATTCTCCGAACTCTATAACGTGAACAATCCGGTTCTGATAGGAAATCCCAATCTCAAGCCGGAAACCATCAAATCTATGGAACTGGCTTTCGTCTGGCAGGCGACCAGCACCTTGCAGGCGAACCTGAACCTGTTTCACTACCTTTGGGAAGATATCCTGCGTCCGGATTCCAGTAATGTTGTACAAAATGCCGGCCGCCAACACGGAGATGGATTCGAAGCGGAGGTGGCCTGGGACGCGCGTCCCAGCCTGCGGTTGACTGGAAATTATGCACAACAACATTCGATCGATGAGACGACGAATCAGGATGCGGGCAACGCACCCCGGCACCACCTGTACGCACGGGCTGACTGGCGCTTCATTTCACGCTGGATTCTGGATGCGCAATTAAACTATGTTGCTGACCGCAAGCGCGCGCCAGGGGATACTCGCCCCGACATAGCAGATTACCGCACCGTTGATCTAACATTGCGCAACAAAAGCCAGAGTGACGAATGGGGCTTTGCGTTCAAGGTGCTCAATCTGTTCGATGCCGACGCACGCGAGCCCAGCCCCTACTCTACCCCGTTCTTGCCGTTTTCCAGTAACGTGCCGATTCCCTATGACCTTCCTTTGGCTGGAAGGGCTTGGCACGTCGAGTTGACTCACCTGTTTTGATGTCAAACACTCCGTCATTTTCAGCGGGCATGCCCGTTCAAACCTGCCGCATGGAATTCGATGGGAGGCTGGTTGAGCTGTTGCGTCGTGTCGTAGCTCTATTCTTCATAGTGGTGGCAATCACAATACCGGTATGGTCTGCCGGAGAAGATGCGATCGCGGTGATCTATCCCGATATTGGCGAGCCATATCGGAATATATTCGATGAAATAATCAAGGGAGTCGAAGACAAAGTCGGCACCCAGGTATCGAGTTATCCTGTTAGCGCTGATACCGATATTGCTGCATTGAAAGACCGTTTGCTGCACCAGAATGCCAAGGTGGTGATAGCGCTTGGACGGCAGGGGATGAAGACAGCCTCAACGCTGAATGACGGAGCCGTGGTGGTTGGCGGTGTATTGACAGTACCCGAGAGCGATGCGAAACGACAACCGGTGATCACCCTGTCACCGGATCCTGCTTTGTTGTTTGCGCGCATGAAGACATTGATGCCAACGACCAAGCGTATATTCGTCGTCTACAATCCCGGCTTCAACAGTTGGCTGATCAAATTGGCCAAAGAGGCTGCCAGTGCACAAGGGTTGGATCTGGTAGTTTTCCCGGCGAACGATCTACGCGGAGCAGTACAATCCTACCAAAAAATATTTTCTGAAGCAGACGGTCACAATGATGTCATATGGTTGCCTCAGGATCCAATCACGGTGGAGGAAAATTCAATCCTGCCTTTGGTGCTGCAAGACTCATGGAATCAAGGCATCGCCGTCATTTCCAGCAATTTCGGCCACGTTCGACGTGGCGTTCTATTTGCCCTTTATCCTGACAACGAAGCGCTGGGGAAGAGGCTTGCCGGTTTGGCCGAAGACATTTTGAATTCTAATGCTGCAACTGCAAAGACCGGTTTGATGACATTGCTCGATGTCCAGAGTGCTGTCAACGTCCGCACCGCCAAGCATCTGGGTATCAATCCGATGCTGCTCAAGGGTTTCAATACCTCGTTTCCAGAATAGTTGAACACATGCCCATGAAGAAAATTCTCAATGAATTTCTCCAACGGTTCTCGTTTGAGCGCCAGTTGGGCATTATGGTCACGGTAGGGATATTATTCCTGGCGCTGTTTTCCTCTTTGGTGGGGTCGTGGCAGAGCAATGAGCGGGTCCGCGCCAACCTGCTTGAACAGGGTCGGCGCATCACCGAGAATCTCGCACGCCAAAGCGCCTTGGCGTTGATCTATGCTTCGGGGGATAACGCATCCGAAGCGGTGAAAGCCACCATGGCATTCCCGGGCGTGGTTAGTGTTGAAATAAGCGATGTCAACCAGCACGCATTGTTGACAAGCGGAAAAGTCAACTCTGCCGAGTTTTCTTCCAAACCTGAAAATTACGATCTGGATCCCGGCACTGTTTCCCTGGATGCGGAAAGCCGGAATTCCTGGCGTTTTGTCGCGCCGGTGCATACGCAGCCTGCTTCAGAGTCACCTTTCAATGTACAGACAACCAAACCCGAATTTCTCGGCCATGTTTCAGTGGTGATGAGCAAGGCGGAACTTTTCAAGACGACTACCGATATATTCGTCGCGAACATGGTCACGTCGTTCTCCTTCGCGCTGGTATTTTTGTTCCTGATCCGCTTTCTGACCAACCGCATGACGCGGCCACTCAACCAGCTGTCTGCAAGCATGGGACGTGCCGAGGCTGGTGAATCGGAGGTGCGCGCCGTGCTTACCGGACCCAGGGACATCACCGATATGGCTCATGCCTTCAATAACATGATGGCTGTGATGGAAGAACGTGAAGCTGCTTTGCGAGTTGCCGCCACGGCTTTTGAGATCGAAGAAGGCATGATCGTCACTGATAGCGACGAGGTGATAGTCCGGGTCAACCGTGTGTTCACAAAACTGACCGGCTACAGCGCCGATGAAGCCATCGGCAAAAGTCTGAGCATGCTCAAGTCCGACAGCTTGCATGAGGATTTCTACCAGCGTATGCAGGAAATCCTGCATCGTGATAACTACTGGCAGGGCGAAATCTGGAACTGCCGCAAGAACGGGGAGACTTATCCGGAATGGTTGACGATTACCGCCGTGGTGGGCAAAGAAGACAAGATCACAAATTATATTTGCGCCTTTCTTGACATCACCGAACGCAAACTGGCGGAAGAGAAGATCCACAACCTTGCATTTTACGATCCGCTCTGCCAATTGCCCAACCGACGCTTGTTGTTCGACCGTCTCCATCAGGCAGTCACAACCAGCGCGCGCAACAAGACCTGCGCCGGGCTGTTGTTCATCGATCTTGATAATTTCAAGATATTGAACGACACCAGGGGGCATGACATCGGCGACCTGCTGTTGATTGAGGTGGGCCAGCGCCTGCGAGCGAGCATACGCGAGAGCGATACTTTGGCGCGTTTGGGCGGGGACGAGTTTGTGGTGTTGCTTGAGGGATTGAGCGACAACAGATCCGATGCTGCTGTGCAAGCCCGGGAGGTGGGAGAGAAAATGCTTGTCGACATCAGCCAGCCATATATGCTCAAAGATATCGAGCACTACAGTACCGCGAGTATAGGCATTTCCCTGTTTTCCAACTACAGACAAAATCTTGACGATTTGCTCAAACAAGCCGACACAGCCATGTACGCGGCGAAGCGATCCGGCCGCAACACGCTGCGGTTCTTTGACCCGGCTATGCAGGCCGCGCTGGAAACCCGCAGCCAGCTCGAAGCGGGAATGCGAAGAGCCTTGCCGAAAAATGAATTCAAGCTTTATTACCAGGTACAGGTAGACAGCGAAAAGCGTTCCATCGGTGCGGAGGCATTGATACGCTGGGAAGATCCGGAGCAGGGGATGATCAGTCCCGCCAAATTCATTCCCGTAGCCGAAGACACCGGGCTGATCCTGCCTATCGGCCAATGGGTGTTGCAGACTGCATGCACGCAGCTTAAGGAATGGGAAAAGAATCCCGTTGCACAAAAATTGTCGCTGGCAGTCAACGTCAGTGCAAGACAGTTCCGTCAACCGGGATTTGTAAAGCAAGTGAGCGCATTGATCAAGGAGATATCGATCGATCCGTCGCGCCTGAAAATCGAATTGACAGAAAGCACGGTGCTCGAAAATGTTGTCGATACCATCAACAAGATGCATGCCCTGAAATCGATAGGAGTGCGTTTCTCGATGGATGATTTTGGTACCGGTTATTCATCGCTGGCTTATCTGACGCAATTGCCGCTCGATCAGTTGAAGATCGACCAGTCATTCGTTCGTAACATAGGCATCAAATCAACCGACTCGATGATCGTCCAGACGATCATCGGCATGGCCCATAATCTCGGGATCGAGGTCATCGCCGAAGGCGTGGAAACCGATGCCCAGCACGATTTCCTTTGGGGGGCAGGATGCCGGTACTTCCAGGGTTATCTGTTCGGCAGGCCTGCGCCATTGAACGAATTTACCGCTTCGCTTAAATAGCCGATCAGAACGGCATCATGTCCGGCGGGATCAGGTTCGGCTATTTTGCGAGACCTGCGCGCGCCCGCTTGATCGCCGCCTCGACTTGATTCGGTGCGGTTCCGCCGATATGGTTGCGGCTGTTAATCGAACCTTCCAGCGACAGTACCTGGTACACGTCTTCGCCGATGTGTGATGAAAATCGCTGCATATCGGCAAGGCTGATGACTCCTAACTCGCAGCCGCGTTGTTCGGCGAAGCGAACCGCGACTGCCACGGCTTCATGGGCATCGCGAAATGGCACACCCTTCTTCACCAGATAATCGGCCAGATCGGTGGCCGTGGCATAGCCCTGCAAGGCGGCATTGCGCATCGCTTCAGCATTGACCTGTATACCTTTGATCATTTCGGCGTATATATTCAAAGTTTGAGTCAGTGTTTCCACGGTATCGAACAGCGGTTCCTTGTCTTCCTGATTGTCCTTGTTGTAAGCCAGCGGTTGGCCCTTCATCAGCGTGAGCAGCGCGACCAGATGACCGTTCACCCGCCCGGTCTTGCCGCGCACCAGCTCGGGAACATCGGGATTCTTTTTCTGGGGCATGATCGAAGAGCCGGTACAAAAGCGGTCAGCGAGATCGATAAAACCGAAGCGCGGGTTCATCCACAGGATCAGCTCTTCGGAAAAGCGCGACAGATGGGTCATGATCAGCGCGGCGCAAGCGGTGAATTCGATGGCGAAGTCGCGATCTGAAACCGCGTCCAGCGAGTTCTCGCACACTCCTTCAAAGCCGAGCAGGTCGGCGACATATTCGCGTTTGATCGGAAAACCGGTCCCGGCCAATGCTGCCGCACCCAACGGCAGGCGATTGACACGCTTGCGGCAATCAAGCAAACGTTCCGCATCGCGTTTGAGCATTTCGAAATAGGCCATCAAGTGGTGCGCAAAACTGACCGGCTGGGCAACCTGCAAATGTGTGAAGCCGGGCATGACTGTGTTGACATGCGGTTCGGCCAGTTCGAGCAGTGCGATTTGCAAGTTCTTGATCAGACCGAGCAGGTCATCGATTGCATGGCGCAAATAAAGGCGTATATCGGTCGCAACCTGGTCATTGCGTGAACGTCCGGTGTGCAGGCGTTTGCCGGCATCACCAACCAGGGCGATTAGCCGCTTTTCGATGT
>Ga0210097_1000179_pt1 | contig 27232 bp, 19 predicted proteins | sample Joice_CattailNLA_2_FD_185521 | JGI IMG/M metagenome (GOLD analysis project Ga0210097, IMG submission 185521) | Wetland microbial communities from San Francisco Bay, California, USA, that impact long-term carbon sequestration - Joice_CattailNLA_D2... | ecosystem: Environmental > Aquatic > Marine...
CTGGAAGGCGCCGCCCCTGGCGGAGCGGAAGAAGCGTGCGGTGTCGACTCCGGGAAGTTGAGGGCGCTGGCGCAAGCCGTAACCGGCGGGAAAAAGGTGGTCGTCGTATACGACCTGGAGGAAACGGGCGAACGATCGACGGGGGATCTGGCTCTCCTTGCCCGTATCCAGGCGGCGACCGGGCACCTGGTTTCGCCCGCAGGCGGTCTCCTGCTCCTCGGGAGCGACGGCAACACGGAAGAGGCCAGGCCGACGACCCTGGGGGAGACGGACCTTCTGGACGCCTTGTCTGCGGGGCGGATCCGGGGAGCCGTGGTCCTGCTCGAGGACCCGCTTTCCGACCCGGAAGGAGAGGACCTCCTGGGCGGTCTGGAGACGCTTATCGTTGCGGACCATTCCTGGACGCGCACGGCGAAGGCCGCGCAGGTCGTGCTCCCGGCATCGACACTCGTCGAAACGGAAGGAACCGTAGTGCGCTTCGATGGGGCGCTTCGTCCGGTGGAGAAGGCGTGCGAGCCCCCCGGCGGCCGCACGACAGCCGGGATGATCCGCGATCTCGCGGAAGAGTTCGGCTGCAAGATCCCGGCGATCCGCCCCGACGCGATCGGCGCGGGCCTTTTCCGACCGCGGGGGAGTTCACCCGACGACGCGGGGAGGAACCTCGTTCCGCTGACGCTCGACATCCGGAAGATCCGCCTGTCCGGAAAAGCCATGTTGCCGGGTAGGCGTTCCTATGCCACGATGAACGAGGCGGTGCGCGGCAGGCTGGCGGGCCGGGAAATACGGGGGGCGTTCTAGCTCTAGGGAAAGGAGCTGTCCGGTTGCCGGATCGTTCCCTGAGGGAAGAAGAGCTTCTCGTTCGAGTCGGGTGGATCGTCAAGGTCCGGTGGCTGTTCCTGGCGGTCCTGGCCGTCACCATCGTGACCGGCCGCTACGCTTTCGGGATCCGGTTCCCCGTCGGCAGGGTCCTGCTCGTATGGGCCGTCATCCTCCTGTACAATCTTGGCTTTGAGCTGTATTACCGGTTCCGGAAAACCGAGTCCGCCCCGGATCTCACCGTCAGCCGGATCGAAACGTATCTGCAGATCGGAATGGATCTTCTGGCCCTGACGTTCCTCATCCATTTTACCGGGGGGGCCGAGAACCCGTTCATCTCCTTCTACCTGTTTCATGCGATCCTGGCCAGCATGCTTCTCCCGCGAGCGGAGGCATGGCTCCTGGGTCTTGTCTCCTACTGCATGTTTCTCTCGGTCGTCGCCCTGGAATACCTCGAGATTGTCCCCCACTATCAGCTGGAAGGACTGTTCCTCCACTCCCGTCACGGCAACCTCCTGTTCCTGTCGGTGGTGAGCCTGGGTCTGTTGATCACGCTGGTCATCACCATCTACCTGTCCTGTACGATCGTAGGCAGCCTGAGGCTCCGCGAGAAGAAGCTGGTACTGACGCGGAACATGCTGGAGAAAAAGTCGGGAGAGTTGACGGAGGCGAACGCGAAGCTGGTGGAACGGCAGAAGCAGCTCGTCCAGGCCGAGAAGCTTGCCTCGATGGGACAACTGGTGTCGGGCATCGCGCACGAGATCAACAATCCCGTCCAGTTCATCCAGGGGAACATGCAGATTCTCCGGGAGGCGATCCGGGACATCCTGCCCATCCTGGACGCGAAGGCGAAGGAGGACCGCGGCATGAAGATCGCACGGCTCCCGTACCCGTTCTTCCGGGAGCAGGTCCAGGTTCTCCTCAAGGACATGGCGGACGGTGCGGGGCGCATCGGGAACATCGTCCGGGACCTGAAGACGTTCGCCCGGCGGGACGAGGGGCGGCTCGACGAAAAGGTGGATGTGAACCGGGTGGTCGAAGCCGCGACCCGGCTGGTGCACAACAAGATCAAGCGCTTTCGGCTGGAACAAAGCCTGGCGGAGGGCCTGCCCGCGCTCAAGGGGAGCCTGGTCCAGCTGGAGCAGGTGGTGGTCAATACGCTCATCAATGCGGCCGAGTCGTTGGAAGAGCGTCCCGATGCCTGCATCCGGATCGCCACCCGGCTGGAGAACGCCGGTCGGCAGGTGCGAGTGTCCATCGCTGACAACGGCCCGGGGATGACCGACGAAGTCAAGCACCGGCTGTTCGATCCGTTCTTCACGACCAAGCAGCGCATCGGAGGCACAGGGCTTGGCATGTCGATCACCTACGGGATCATCGAGGAGCACGGAGGGTCGATCGAGGTCGATACCCGACTCGGTGAGGGAACGACGTTCCATTACCTCCTGCCGGTGTCCCGGAGCGCGTCATGAACCGCATCCTGATCATCGACGACGACAAGGCCGTGCTGAACTATTTCCTGGTGCTGCTCCTCCAGGCGGAACGCTTCGAGGTCGAGGCGCTCGCCGACAGCACGAAAGCGTTCGACACGATCGAATCGGGGAAATTCGATCTTCTGCTCCTGGACATGGACATGCCCGGGGTGTCGGGAAAAGAGGTGCTGCAGTACGTGCGACGGAACCATCCCGAGGTGGAGGTGGTGATCATCACCGGGGTGGAGGACGTGGAGCTGGCTGTCGAGTCGATGAAGATGGGAGCCTACGACTATCTCTGCAAGCCGGTGGACGACAGACGTCTGCTTACCACGCTGGACCGCGCGCTGGAACGGTCTTGCCTGCGGGGGGAGATCGACAAGCTGCGTGACCGGATCGGCCTGGAGGGACTCCGGCACAAGGAGGAGTTCCGTGGGATCCTGACGCAGGACGGGAAGTTCCTGCGAACGCTCCGGAAGGTCGAGCAGATCGCGGAGAGCGACAACAACGTGCTGATATGGGGGGAAAGCGGCACCGGGAAGGAGCTGGTGGCGAGGGCCATCCACCGGATCGGCAGGCGCCGCGACAAGTCGTTCGTCGCCGTGAACGCCGGGACGTTCGCCTCCGAGCTGTTCGCCTCGGAATTCTTCGGCCACGACAGGGGGGCGTTCACCGGAGCGGCCGGGGACAAGGCGGGGTTGTTCGAAGAGGCGGACGGCGGGGTCCTGTTTCTCGATGAAATCGGTGCGCTCGAACTGCCGGTCCAGTCGAAACTCCTGAGGGTCCTGCAGAGCGGGGAATACTTCCGGCTGGGCTCTACCCGGGAACGGGGGGCAGACGTCCGGGTCATCGCCGCGACGAACAAGAACCTGGAAGCGGAAATCGAGCACGGCCGATTTCGCAGGGACCTGTATTATCGTCTCAACATCAGCTCGATCTACCTGTCGCCGCTGCGGGAGCGGAAGGGCGACGCGGAGTTGCTCGCCCACCACTTCCTCGAGAAGCACAGCAAGCTGAACGACAAGTCGATCGCCGGGATTTCCGACGACGTGATGAGCCTGCTGGAGGCGTACGACTATCCGGGCAATGTCCGGGAGCTGGAAAACATCATCGCCAGCGCAGTGGTGCTGGAGAACGGCCGCACGCTGACCCGGCGCAGCCTTCCGCCGTATCTTGTCAAGGCGGTCACCCGTGCGGGACTGTCCGTTCCCCGGGAGGTTCGGAAGTCTCTGGCCGAGATCGAGGCGGAACACGTACGGATTGTCCTGGAACACACGGGCGGAAACCGGACGGCGGCGGCGGCCATCCTGGGCATCTCGCGGGTCGGTCTTCACGCGAAGATGAGGAAGTACGGCATCGACGTGGAACCTCCGGGAAGAGGGGGGGGGCGGCGGCCGGCCCGGGACGATCCCGCCGGGGACGAATCATCGCAAAGCTAGAACAGGAACCGGCCCATCGACTCAGCCGTTCCAGCGGTACCCGACCTCAGGGATGGAGATATCGCTGTCGCGGTTATGATCGGTCATGAACCGGAAAAGCATCCCCTTTCAAATAAATGAGAGTTGAGGGGGACCTCCCTTGCTGTGGAGGCGGGACGTCCCCAATGGAGCAGGTAGGGTTGCATGCTCGCAACCATTGATTGAATAGATAGTCGCGATGATGCGACTGTCTTGGTCTGAGGCGAACTCCCTGTCGTAAAGTAACATATTGGTTCTATTCATTGTATAGATTCGCCATCCCTCGTTTCCCAACATGGCACGTCTGATGCGCAAATATATGATGCCGACTAGGGGGGTGGTCCTTCACAGATTGTCCTTGCAGTCCCGAGAGGGGAACCCGGGACCTGAACCGTCAACACGTTTTGACCCTTTTTCAGCGGAAGGGAGGGGAACCATGAGTTTTCTACATGGGAGAAAGTCCTTGGTGTGGATGTTTGTCATCGTTCTCTGTCTCGTTCCCATGATGCTTGGGTCCGCCGGGGCATGGGAACCAACCAAACCGATCACGGTGGTAATCCCCTATTCCCGCGGGGGAGCGGACATCATCGGCCGGTTCATCCAGAGCGTCGTGGGAAAATACGGGTTCTGCAAGCAACCCCTTGTCGTCGTCAACAAGGCAGGCGGGTCCGGAACGGTAGGGATGAAATATCTCCTGGACCAGAGGGGAGACCCTCACTTCTTCATGGTCAGCCTGTCAAGCATCGTGACGACTCCTCTTCACACCAACGTCGGTTTTACCTGGAGAGACCTGACCCCGTTTTGCCGGTTGGCCCTGGACAGGCATGCCCTCTGCATATCCACGAAAAAATACCCAGATATGTATACGCTCGATCAATTTGTCAAACTTGCCAAGGAAGCGGAGAAACGAGGTGACCTGCTGCAGTGCGGCGGGACCGGAGTCAAGCAGGAAGACCAGATCGTCATGATCATGCTGGAGAAAGCTACCGGGATCCACCTGAAATACATACCCATCAAGAGCGGGGGGGAGGTGGCCAAAAACCTGGTCGGGGGGCACATCGACCTTTCGGTGAACAACCCCTCCGAGTTCCTGGGCTACACCTTGTCCGGGGACATGAGGCAGATCGTCGCCTTTGACAAAAAAAGGGTCATCGGCTACATCAACGTTCCGACCATGCCGGAACTGGGATACCCGGATGCCACCTACCAGATGTTGCGAGGGCTCTTCATGCCACCGGATATCAAACCCGAGCAGGTCGAATACATGACCGGCCTGATCAAAAAGGTGATCGCAACCTGCGAATGGCAGACCTTCCTGAACAGGGTCATGCTCGACGGCTCCGAGCCTATCTTCGGAGAGGAATTCCGGAAGTGGATGGAAGAGTATGACGCCCTGCACGTGAAGTACATGAAGGAGGGCGGCCTCATTCGATAGTTTATTGGGTTTCCCCCGGCTCCCGATCACGGGAGCCGGGGGAACTGCCATGCAGGAATGCTTACACGCAAGGACGGTTCCCATGAAGAAAGCGGAAATCTACATGGCTACTTTCTGGGCAGGGCTGTCCATTGCCATCATGATGGAGATCCAGGTAATTCCCGGCACGAAACAGCCTATCGGCTGGGCAAGGGGCGTGGGTCCCCAGTCCGGTTGGTTCCCGTTCTATCTCGCCTTGATCATGTTGCTCTGCAGCCTGGTCGTCCTGATCCCGAAGCTTGTTCAAGCGGCAAGGGAAGGCCTGGCGGACAAGCCCTTTGTCAGCATGGATGGTCTGAAGGCTGTTCTCCGGGCATTCGGCCCCATGCTCGCCTACGTTTGCACCCTGCCGTGGCTCGGGTTTTACCTCGGGTCCACGCTCTATCTCGTCTATGCACTCCGGTTTGTGGGAAAGCATTCCTGGACGCTGTCGCTGGCGACCGGAATCCTTTTCAGTGCGGCGATCTTCACAATCTTTGAAAAGTATCTCCTGCTTACGCTGGCCAAGGGAGTTTTGGAACCGATTTTAAATAAGCTCCTTTAGAAAAGGAGTCGATGTCATGGCAGACATCCTGTCAGGTCTTGCGACCGGGATCGCTGTTACGTTCACTCCTTTCAATATGATGATTGGCTTTCTGGGGGTCGTTCTGGGAATGCTCTTCGGAATCCTTCCCGGACTGGGGCCCCTCAACGGCGTGGCGATCCTCCTTCCCGTGACCTTCGTTCTGCCCCCCGAGTCCTCCATGATCTTCATCGCCGCCATTTATTATGCCGGAACCGCCGGAGGCGCCATTACCTCCATCAGTCTCAACATCCCGGGAACCCCCATGGCGGCGGCCACCTGTCTGGACGGGCACCCCATGGCCAAGAAAGGCGAGGGGGCCCTCGCCATTTTTACGGCCGCGACGGCCTCCTTGATCGGCGGGCTGCTGGCCTGCGTCGGGTTCGTCTTCCTGGCTCCGCCCCTTGCCCGATACGCCCTTTTCTTCGGTCCGCCGGAGTTCTTTTCCCTGATGATCGTCGCCTATGCCTGCTTCGCGGGACTGGGCGGGAAATCGGTGGTCAAGACCGTCATCATGACCGTCTTCGGCCTGATTTTAAGTTGCGTGGGAATGGATTGCATGACGGGGAATGTCCGATTAACCTTCGGTTACATGGGATTTTACAATTCCATCACGTTTCTCACGGCTGTCGTGGGAATGTTCGGAATAGGCGAGGTTCTAACCACCGTGGAAAAAGGGATAAGAGGACAGGTCATCCATCCGAATGTAACGTGGAAGGATTATACCCTGTCCTTGAAATTGATCTGGAAGCATAAAATCCTGGTATTGACCGATACCGTTCTGGGATTTCTGGTGGGGGTTCTCCCCGCGGCGGGTGCCACGCCAGCTTCTTTCATGGCCTACGGGTTCTCCAAATCGATGTCCAAACGACCCAAGGAATGGGGCACGGGCATACCGGAAGGCGTCATGGCCACGGAGTCGTCCAATCACGCTGCCAGCACCGGCGCTTTTGTTCCCATGGTGACACTGGGAATTCCCGGCTCGCCGCTGGCAGCCATCGTGCTGGGCGGGATGCTGATCTGGGGGCTTGTTCCGGGTCCCCGCCTGTTCATCGAACAACCGAAATTCGTATGGGGGCTTATCGTCTGCGGATTTGTCGTGAACATCCTGACCTATGTATTCGAGATCTCCCTGGTTCCCTTTCTCATGAAGGTCCTGAAAACCCCGTTTACCATCATGACCCCGATTATCGCCATTTTTTGCCTGATCACCGGCTACGTCCAGAATTTCGGCATGGTCGAGGTGTGGGAGGTTCTGGTGTTCGGCGTGCTGGGATATTTCTGCAAGAAGCTGGATTATCCCGTCGCCCCGCTCATCCTGGCCCTGGTTCTCGGCCCCATGACAGAGGAGTCTTTGCGTCAAAGTCTCCTCCAGTCCGGTGGGTCCCTGATGATCTTCGTTACGCATCCGATCTCTTGCGCTCTTCTGCTGATCTCGGCTGTTCTCTATGCGATGCCGATCACGAAGAGCCTGCTGGATGCGAGGAGAAAAAAGCAGGAAGCCGCATAGATTTTTAGAGATTTCGGATTACCATTGGTATTGAGGAGGAGAGTGTTCGTGGAACCGATCAAAACGTTTGCCATCGAGCCTGTCGACGAGGTCAGGATTTACGACCTCCTGGGAGATTATGCCGGCGTTCAGGGGAGCCGGATCGAGGACAGGCACGGCAATGCGATTGTGAGATCCTTCGGGAACTACGATCTCTTTGGCCCGGAGAAAAGCTTCCTGGGGGCCCATGCGTTTGCGACGTATATCCGGGTCACCAGGAACGGGAAATCCCGGTATCTTCTCTTCGACGTCGGCCAGAACGAAATTGCCTTTGCGTGGAACGTGAAGATGTTCTCCGCTCTCGACGGGGATTTCGACCCGCAAAAAGTGGAGATGATCCTTCTGAGTCACGGTCATTCGGATCATTTCCACAATCTGAACAAGGCCCTGGAAATCTTGAATCCCGGGGCGGAAAAAGAGATCCCGATATACGTCAGCGGGGAGAGCTTCTTTCGACCAAGAGCCAAAGTGTCAAAGGAATCCTTTTTGAACACGAAAGAATACATCGTTCTCGCTCCCGATAAAAAAGAGGCGGAAAGGCGCGGGGGGAAATGGATCACCTCGGACGGCCCCGTTCTTCTCATGGACAATTCGGTGCTCTATCTCGGGAGCATTAGGCCCGCAGCCAAGAGGATGGGGATCGCGAAGGAGTACGAGATGAAACCCCGTCCCTGGCCGAAGTTCTTTGCATGCGATGAAAACGGCGATGTTATCGACCGAAGCACCGAAGATGACGCCGACGAGGACACCTCCATCGTCTTCCGCGTGAAAAACAAGGGGCTGGTTGTCGTCACCGCATGTTCCCATGGCGGGGTGAACACCTCTCTTCTCTACGCCAAAACCGTGGCCGGCACGGACGACGTCTTCTGTTACTACGGAGGGTTTCATCCCAATTCCGACGGGAACGCGACGGGAAAAGACCTGCTCTCCCAGGGGATCCGCTACATCATCCCGACCCACTGCACTCCGTGGCCCCTTGTCAATTTTCTCTGGCAGGAGAACCGGAAATCGGAGGTCCCGTTCATGTTAACGAAGAACCACCTGGCCCCTGTCGGGAATGTGTATACGTTTTCCAGTTCCTATGAGGATCCCTGAAAGATTTTCCTCAATTCCATTTCCCCCGTAGCGGATGCGGGAGATCGATACACGCCACTATGAATATTTTAGGAGCAAAGCGGATATGCAGAAAAAGCCATTCGACGAACATGCGGAACAATACGATTCATGGTTTCTCCAGAATCGAAATGTCCTCGAATCGGAAGTTCTTCTGCTGAAACACTTCCTGAAATCTCCGGGAAGGAGCCTGGACGTCGGATGCGGAAGTGGACTGTTCGAGCATCTCCTGCGTACCGAACACGATATCGATATCCGCTTTGGGGTCGAACCGTCGGAGGAAATGGCACGCATTGCGGAAAAACGGGGGATGGAGGTAAAGCCCGGCGTCGCGGAGGAGCTGCCTTACGGAGATGGGGAATTCGACACGGTCCTTCTGAATGGCACCCCGAGCTACATTACCGATCTGGGGAGAGCCTTTCGGGAAGCGTACCGTGTGCTGAAGCCGGGAGGCCATATTCTGGTGGCGGATGTGCCGGCCGAAAGTTCCTACGGACTCCTGTATCAGGTTGCTAAATCCTCGGATTCGTGGGAGGAACCGTATCTCAAAAAGGTTGCTCCGGAACACCCCTACCCGGTGGAATTCACGAAGGCGGCGAATTGGAGAACCACGGAAGAGAAGGCCGGCATGCTCACGCATGCAGGGTTCGTGGATCTAAAACATGCACAGACGTTGACCCGCCACCCAAAATACTCGAACGATCTGGCGGAAGAACCTGTAGCTGGCTTTGATCGCGGCGATTATGTGGCAATTTATGCCCGGAAACCGTAGCGCCTGGTCCGGGACGATCCCGCCGGGGACGAACCGCCGCGAGACTAGTGTTACCGTCTCGTAGTTCCCGTGTGCCCGCGCGATCGACAGCCGAAGCTTCCCGCAGTGAGGTTTTTTGACCCATTGACCGGGCACTTCGCCAAGAGCCCCTGATATCCCAGGAAAGGAGGGATCTCATGTCTGCCCAGGTTTCTCTTCATGGTAAACGCGGGGTTGATCTGCTGCACGATCCGGCATTGAACAAGGGAACAGCCTTCACCGAGGCGGAGCGCGACGGGTTGGGCCTGCGCGGCCTTCTTCCGGCACGCGTGTTCACGCAAGAGGGACAGGTAGCACGTGTTCTGGAGAACATCCGCCGCAAGACCAGCGACATCGAGAAGTACATCTTCCTGGTCTCGCTGCAGGACCGCAACGAGACCCTTTTCTACCGAATGGTCATGGAAAACGTCGAGGAGATGGTACCTCTCATTTACACTCCGACGGTGGGGCAGGGCTGTCAGGAGTTCGGACACATCTTCCGCCGTCCGCGCGGGATGTTTATTACACACAAAGATCGGGGGCACGTCCGAGACCTTTTGAGGAATTGGCCCTACAGCGATATCCGCATGATCGTCGTCACCGACGGCGAACGTATCCTCGGCCTCGGCGACCTCGGCGCGAACGGCATGGGAATCCCGGGAGGAAAGCTCTCGTTGTACACCGCCTGCGCGGGCATCCACCCCGCGCAATGTCTGCCGGTAACGCTGGATGTCGGCACGAACAACGAGACCCTGCTGAAGGATCCGCTCTACATCGGCCTGCCGGAGCGGCGCCTGCGCGGTGAGGCGTACGACGAATTGGTGGACGAGTTTGTCACCGCTGTGCAGGAGATTTTCCCGAAAGCCTGCATTCAGTTCGAAGACTTCGGCAATGCGAACGCCTTCCGGCTGTTGCATCACTACCGGGACCGCGCCTGCACGTTCAATGACGACATTCAGGGTACGGCAAGCGTCTCGATGGCGGGGGTGTACTCGGCCCTGCGCATCATCGGAAACAAGTTGTCCGATCACAAATTCCTGTTTCTCGGAGCGGGTGAGGCCGGCATCGGCATCGGCGACCTGATCGTGCTCGGTATGATGAGGGAGGGGATGAAGGAGGCCGAAGCCCGGCGCAAGTGCTGGTATGTGGACTCGAAGGGCCTCGTCGTCAAGAGCCGGAAGGACCTTGTCGAGCACAAACGGCCTTACGCGCACGACCATGCGCCCATCACCGATTTCCTGGGCGCCGTCGAATCGCTCAAGCCGACTGTTCTCATCGGCGTCTCCGGCATGCCGCGAACGTTCACGAAGCAGGTTGTCGAGGCGATGGCGCGCTTGAACCGGCGCCCGATCCTCTTCGCTCTCTCGAACCCCACCTCGAAATCGGAGTGCACGGCGGAGGAAGCCTATATGTGGTCGGAGGGCCGCGCGATTTTCGCGAGCGGAAGCCCGTTTCCACCGGTCACGGTCAAAGGCAAGACGTTCGTGCCCGGGCAGGGAAACAACGCCTACATCTTCCCCGGCGTAGGGCTTGGCGCGGTCGCCAGCGAAGCTACGCGAGTGACCGACGATATGTTCTTCGCAGCCGCGAAAACGCTGGCGGACCTGGTCTCGGAAGACGATCTGGCGGAAGGCCGCATCTATCCCGGCCTCGGCCGTATCCGGGAGGTTTCTGCCGCCATCGCCGCGGCTGTTGCTGAGGTGGCTTTCCAGCGAGGCCTGACAACGATGAAACGGCCGGCCGACCTGGCCGCGCATGTCAAGGCACAGATGTACGACCCGACATACGTGGAGTACGTGTAGCAAGACAATAGGATCGCAGTGAAGCGGATGATACGGCATCGGCGGTCGTGTTTCGGGGGATCGTGGTCCCGAGGGGGGTTACGAAAAGGGGGTGCAAGGCGTTAGCCCCTGCACCCCCCGTGGGAAGTTTCCTGCGTGCCTTGAAAAGCTACTTGATCCAGCCTTGCGCCTTCATGATCTCGACGTGCTTTTTCTCGTAGTTCTCGCAGAACTTCTCCAGTGCGTCGCCGGTGATGAACTCTCTCCTCAGCCCGGTTTTCTTTGCGAATTTCACCCACTCGGGGTCCTCGGAAACCTTCCGGAACAACTCTATCATTCCGTTCTGGGCCTCCTTGGAGATGCCCGGGGGAGCGAAGATGGCCCGCATCATTTCATAGGAGAAATCGAGGCCTGCCTCCTTGCCGGTGGGGACATTCTCGTAGCCCGGAATGTCCAGTCGCTTGTCCTGGAAGACGACGAGGGGGCGCAGGTAATCCGGGTAGAAGGAGCCCGCCTCGCTGACCTGGTTGACGGTGGCCTCACAGTGCTTGCCCACCAGATTCTGGGCCACTTCGCCGCCGCCTTTGAAGGGGACGTACTTGAAGGGCTTCGTCTTGCCGAGCTTCTCAATGGCCCGGAAGACGATCTCGTCCTCCTGCTTGGATCCCGTCCCGCAGACACTGAGGCTCTTCTCCCTGGCGGCCGCCAGGAAGTCGTTTAAGGATTTATACGGGCTGTCCTTGTGGACCCAGAGGGGAAAGTTATCCAGGGCCAGCAGGGCGATCGGGGTAAAATCACGGAACGTGAAGGGCAGGTTCTGGAACAGGGGAGTGGTGATGAAGCTGTTCAGGGTGATCATCATCTCATAATTGTTTCCCTTTTGTCTCAGCACCGACTGCATGGCCACGGCCCCGGCCCCTCCGTCGAGGTTGACGGGAAGAATGGGCTGGGGAATATAGTTGTTCTTTACGTTAAGACCGATCAGGAACCGGGCGTATTGGTCTGCGCCTCCCCCCACGCCCGCGGGGATAACGAATTCCACCGGTTTGTCCGGCCAGGCAGCCTCTGCTACCCCCCCGAACACAAAAAGCGATGCGACGAGAACCAGCAGCAGAACAGAACAGCGGGACCTTAGCGCTTCCATCTTCCCCGACCTCCACTTACATGATGTGTGCCTCATGGACGAGAGTATTCAGGAATGTTGAAAGGGGGTCAAGATATATTTTTTCTTTAAATTCGGTATCTTGAACCAGATTCAGGTCCTGCCGTCCCGACCAGATATTTCGCGTACTTGCACCGTTTTCTCCTGTTTTGTCCGTTGTTCCGCAGCATATTCCCTTTGATTCCCGGTGGTTTTCGGAAGTATGCGGATGGTGCAGGCTTCAAAGCGTAGACAAGGGCCCGGTGTTGCCACAAGGGCGGAATGAAGGGAAAATCAATCCTATGGGACCGCGTATCGAGCGACCCGCTATCGGTGTGCACAAGAGGAGGTGCACAGTGAGCAACGAACGACACGACCGAAGACGATGATGAAGAAACTCCTCGTATTGAGCGATATCCACGCCAATTACCCGGCGCTCAAGGCGATCGAAAACCATGTCGTCAATCCGGACCTGTTCGACCGGATCGTCAACGCGGGCGACCTGACCGTGTACAGCACGTTTCCGAACGAGACGATCGAGTGGTTTCGCAGGAGAACGACACCCGTCTGCATCGCGGGAAATACCGATAAACGGGTGCTGTCGATTTTGAAGGGGGAACCACTGGGTAAACCCAGGAAGGAAGAGAAGCGCGCAATGTATTACTGGACATGCGAAAAGCTTCTTCCGGATAATAGGGAGTACCTGAAATCCCTGCCGGAGGAAGCCGTTGTCACGATGGAGGGTCTCCGCATCCGCATCATCCACGGCGACTTCGACGAGGAAGAGGAAAACGCCTCGTCCCCGGACAATCCGGGAAGCCGTTTCCGGACCCTGGCGAGGGAGTCGCCGTTCCAGGCGTATATCCTGGGGCACACCCACATCCCGTTCCATTCCATCGTCGACGGCGTTCACTTCATCAATCCGGGTAGCGTGGGGCGCCCGTTCGACGGGGACCCGCGTTCGTCGTTCGCCATACTGACGGTTTCCCCGGGGAAGATAACGGTGGAGCATTTCCGCATACCGTACTCCGTGGAAGAGGTGGTCAGGGGATTGAAAAATAACGGACTTCCGGATAGTTATGGGGAAATGTACCGGACAGGAAGAAAATTGAATTAGCCGGTACCGGAGTGACCATGAAAATCGCAAAAGGACGGGGGGGCCAGTCGGCGCAGATCATGGATGCGGTCAGGAAAGTGGAGCCGAAAACAAAAACCGCCGATTCGAAAAAGAAGATTCAGCAAATCCAGGATCAACTCAAGAAGAGGGAAAAAGAGGAAATCATCAAGCAGGCATTGAAATTCCATCACGAAACGGAGGAGTTGAAGCCGTACCAGGCGGAACTGATCAAGCTGCAGCGCCACCTGGAAAAAACCGGCAAGAAAATGGTCATTCTTTTCGACGGACGGGACGCCTCCGGGAAAGGCGGAACGATCCGGCGGATTACCCGGTACATGAACGAGAAACGATACCGCGTCGTCGCACTGGGGAAGCCGACCGAGGACCAGAAAACGGAACTCCATATCAAGCGGTATATCGAGCACTTTCCCCGTGCGGGCGAGATCGTTTTGTTCGACAGGAGCTGGTACAACCGGGCCCTGGTGGAGCCGGTGATGGGATTCTGTACCGATGATCAATACCGGCGGTTCCTGAAAAAAGTCGTCACGTATGAGCAGAATTTCCTCGAGGATGCCGGCAGGACCATATTGCTGAAACTCTATTTCTCGGTGACCAGGGAGGAGCAGAAGAAGCGTTTCGAAAGGAGAAAGAACGATCCCCTCCGGCAGTGGAAACTTTCGGAGGTCGACCTGCAGGCCCAGAATCTCTGGGATGAATTCACGGAAAAAAAATTCATGCTCCTGAAAAAGACCCACACGAGACATTCCCCGTGGTGGATCATCCGGTCGGACAACAAGCATCTGGCCAGGCGGGAGACGATGAAGCTGATCCTCAATTCGGTGCCGTACAAGGGAAGAAGCAGGGAGCTCGATTTTTCCCTGGATCCTGCGATCGTAATCCCGGGGGACAAGGAGCTGCGGATCATGAAGAAACAACTGAAAAAACATGGGAAATTGCTGGCATGATTTCGAACCGTTTCGGGCCGTCAAAGAGGATTGCGTTGTAAAAAGGGGGGCAAGATGGCAAAGGGAAAAGCAGGGAAAGATAAAAAGAGGTACAAAGACGTGAAGGCGAAAAATCCGGAGAACATTGCAGAGGTTATCGAGATAGAAGAGAAAAAGGCTGCGAAAGGGGAAGAGGGAAAAAAGAACGAAGGAAGAAAAAAAGGGAAGATAAAAGGGAAAAAGAAAAAGGAAGCATTAAAAGAGCACACCGCGATAAGCTTCATCGACAAGATAAAAGGGAAAAACCGTAAGGCCGTCTGGGTGAGTAAATTCACCCTCAAATACGAGGAAGAACTGCAAAAGCTGCAGATCGAGCTGTTGAAATGGCAGAAACATATCATCGCAAAAGAGCAAAAGGTCCTGTTGATTTTTGAGGGGCGCGATGCCGCCGGAAAGGGCGGAACGATCAAGAGGATCGTGGAGCATCTGAATCCACGGGGCGCCCGCGTCGTCGCACTGCTGAAGCCGAGCGATAGGGAACGGACACAATGGTATTTTCAGCGATATTTCCAGCAGCTTCCCTCCGGTGGGGAAATCGTGCTGTTCGACCGGAGCTGGTACAACCGGGCCATGGTGGAGCCGACGATGGGATTCTGTACGGACGAGGAACATAAACGATTCTTGAAAGACGTGCCGTTGATCGAGGAGATTCTGGTCAAGAACGGAATCATTTTGTTCAAGTTCTTTTTCTCCGTTTCCAAGGAAGAACAGATTCGCCGGTTCCAATCGAGGATGAAGGATCCCCTCAAGCAATACAAGATCTCCCCGGTGGACAGGGAAGCCCAGGAAAAATGGGATGATTACACCATAAGGAAGTTCCAGATGCTCAATGAAACGAACCGGACCATTTCCCCCTGGACCATCATCCGTTCCGACAACAAGAAAAAAGCGAGGCTCAACTGCATCAAGCACATCCTTTCCAGAGTCGAGTATGACAACAAGATCCCGCAGGAAGAACTCGTGATCGATCCCGAGGTCGTTGTGTCCGGCATCGAGGAGATCAAATACATGGAAGATCACCTCATGACGGGAATGGAATTACCGGGATAATGCCGGGACGACAGAGCGGGTTTTAAGAGCCGACGGGATGGTCGCCTGATGAAAACCGTCTTCCTGGTGAGACACGCCAAATCGAGCTGGAAGGACAGCAGCCTGAAGGATTTCGACAGGCCCCTGAACAAACGAGGGAAACGGGATGCCCCCTTCATGGGGAAAAAGTTGAAGGAAAGGCAAGTGATGCCGGACCTGATCCTGTCGAGTCCCGCGAAGAGGGCGAAGAAGACCGCCACTTCCATTGCCGCGGAGATCGGGTATCCCAGGAAGAAGATTCGATACGACGACAAGTTGTATCATTCCGGTGCAAGGGCGCTGCTCGAAATCGTGAGAAACCAGGATGACGGGCACGGCACCATCATGCTGTTCGGGCACAATCCGGACCTGGGCGACCTGGCGGAAATGTTGCTTGAAAAAGGCCCGGTTTATACTATTCCTACCACCGGCGTGTACGGTATCCGGTTCGCGGTATCCAGCTGGAAGAACGTACGCGAGGGAAAAGGGGAAACCGTTTTTTTTGATTATCCGAAACGCCACCTGGTGGATTCCATTTGACCTGATCGTTTCCCGTCAGGATCCGCAGGAACGCGACAAGAACCCTCTCTTCGACGAACAGAGGTCCCCGGAATGCTCCTTCCCCTGAAATACCGTTTTCCGGACGGGTATGATATCGGGCGATTGATCCGTGAACTGGCAGACCGGTATCCGGTTCGAACGGAGCGATCCCGATCGGAAACCATTTCCTTCTACGATACGTTTGACTGGCGTCTGTATCATCGGTCGCTGGTTTTGTGTACGGCCGGATCCACGCTGTTCCTGCGCAGACTGTTCGGCGCCGCACCCATCCACCATGCGGAAGTCACCGCTCCTCCCGTCTTCCTCCGGGATATTCCCGAGGGTGTTCTCAAAAATAAGCTGGCACCGATCGTAAATGTCCGGGCGCTCCGGAAACTTGCGGAACTGCATTCCCGGTCGACGCCGTATTGTATTGCGAGCCGCGAGGGGAAAACCGTGGCTCGTATCCTCCATGAGGAAAATCGAATCCTGCCGGGCACGGACGCCCCGGTGTTGGCGGTAACCCTTTGGTGGAAACCGGCGAGAGGAAACATGGGGGAATCCCGGGAAGTTCGCAAGCGGTTGGAGGAAGCAGGATTCATCGCACACGAAAAGGATGATGTCTTCCTCGCGGCGATGAAAGAAAGCGGGGAAGAGCCGGGCGGGTATTCCACGAAACCGGACATACCGCTCGATCCCGGGATGCGCTCGGACGAGGCCGTAAAGACCGTCCTGCGTTTCCTGCTGCGGGTAATGCGGGTCAACGCAGAAAAACTGGAAAAAGACCTGGATACGGAATTTCTCCATGATTATCGGGTGGCTCTGCGTCGCACCCGTTCGGCCTTGAGCCAGATGAAGCGCGTGTTCCCGGCAGAGACGGGTCGACGGTTCCGGAAAGAACTGTCTTCTGTTGGGAAGAGTTCCAACCCGCTGCGGGATCTGGACGTCTATCTCCTGAACGAAGACGCCTGCAAGGAAATGCTTCCCGCATCCCTGCGGGACGACATCGATCCGTTGTTCGATTACCTGCGAACGAAACGTTCCCGGGAATTCCGCGAGGTCATCCGGCGAGGCAAGTCGGGAACATTCAGGAAACTGTTTCGGGAATGGGACGAGTTTCTGCAGAAACCGGGAACGGATGATCCGACGGCCCCCGATGCCGCGCTTCCCATACGCGACGTGGCGCAAAGAAGGATCCGCAAGCAATACGAGCGCGTTCTCGAGGAGGGGAACCGGGTCCTCGACGACCCGAAAGGCGAGGGGCTGCATCTTCTTCGGATCGAATGCAAGGAACTGCGATACCTTCTGGAATTCTTCTCCCGCCTGTTTCCCCCCCGGAAGATCCGTGTCCAGATCGGACAATTGAAGAAACTGCAGGACCTGTTGGGATCCTATAATGATCTTCGTGTCCAGGAGCGATATCTCCTGGATGTCGCCCGGGAACTCCGGGAAAACGGTCGGCAGGCGAAAAAAACACCGTTGGCCATCGGCAGCCTGGTGGGAACGCTGAACCGGGAAAAGCAGACGTTGCAAGGTGCCTTTGCAAAAACCTTCGCCGAATTCGCATCGCAAGCGAACCGGAAGTCTTTCCGGGATCTTTTCCCTACGGCGTCGGAACCATTCAAAAAGGGGGCAAGCTGACCGTCATTGCGGCGGAGGCACCGTACCCGCGTAGAACACCTTGCACTCCCGGCCAGGGGCGGCCTCCGTTGTCTCTCCCGCAGGTGTCTCCCCGGCGGGTTCTTTTCCCTTCGCGGCGATTGTCTCCGCGATTCGGGGAAGGCGGAAAGCTCCCTGTATGGTCTGCCCGGCGCGGGCGCAGCCCCTGTCGTCCACGAGCGCGACCGTGATGTTGTCGAACTGCCCGCCCGGGAGGTCGATCCTGCCCGTGAGCGCGACCCGGTGCCCTTTCGTGGCGAGGGCTACGTCCTCCGCCTCGAACCTGCCATTCTTTACGGTCCAGTGCGACTCAAGCGTATCGACCACGCCTTCTTCCCCCTCTTTTCCTTCCCTGGCGTCCGGTCGGAAAAGTCCCTCGGCGGCCGCCGTGAAGAGCGGGCCGGGCAGGAGGAGGGCACCCACCCGCGCGAGAGGGGCCGGTTTCCCTTCCCGTATTGCCGACAGGAGCGCATCAGGATCGAAGTCCCGGACCTTGAGATCGCTCCCTTTCCAGGAGATGTCGCCCGTCATCGTCCCGGTCAACGCGTCCGGATCCTCCCCTTTCATGAACAGGTTCCAGGAGAGATCCGCCTTTCCCGCGAGAAGCCCGCGTTTCCCGCCGGTCGCCATGAACAGCTGCTCGATGTCGGAACCCGTTTGCGAAAACCGGATATTGACAAGGGGAGTCGACACCGAGAGATTGATCCACAGGCTTCCCTCCCCGGTTCCGCCGAAAGCTTGCAGGGTAATCGTGTGAATCTCGAAGTTCCCGTTCTTCGCCGTCAATGCGAACGCAAGAGTCGAGGCCTCCCAGGTTCCGACGGCCATCCTCGCCGCCTTCACGTTTCCCGAGAGGGAGACGGTACGGAACAGGTCCTCCACGGGCGGTTCCCCGAACGTGATGTCCCGCATGACCAGTTCGAGCCCATCCACTTCGGCCCGGATCGAGGAATCCTTGCTTTCGTAGGAGACTATCCCCCCGGATACGGAAAACCGATCGACGCTGTCTAGGTTACCGGGCAGGGTCTCCCTGGCGATTCGAAATGGCCGGGAAAGATAACGCTCGAAGTCGAACGGACCGCTTCCGGTCCGCAGGAGGGAAAGCTGCGGCCGGACAAGTTCCACTTGCCCGATGCGGACCTGGCCCCACAGCAGTGGGAGGATTTTCAGGCCGGCCCGCATCCTTTCCACGCGGACGACGGTTGCCCCGCGACGGGCGACATCTATATCGCCAAGCGAAATCCCGAACGGGGGGAAGTACTCGATCTTCATATCCCCGCGGATTTTGACATCCAGCCCGAGGATCCGGGACGCCTCGGTTTCGAGCCTTGGCCGGTACCTGCCGATGTCGACGAAAAGGACGAGAGCGAGGATGGCAAGCGCCAGGACCGCAAGAAAGCCGGCGGTCACGCGCAACGCACGGTTTTTGCCTTTTTCCTTGGCCATCGCTTCCCTCCGGAAACCAGTTTACCCGTCTCTCTCCCCCGTTTCCACTATCACCAGGCGCCCGCGGGCGGTATCACCTCATGGTTCGTGTCGTGATCTTCGTCCAGGAGGAATGGATAGAAAAAAAACGCATCCGGCAGCTTCCTTCTTCCCGTAAAAAAGGAGGACGGGAGCACTGGATGCGCATCATCTTTTCCTTGTCGAACGGTGGGCTACTCTTCCAGTATCTTTTCCGCTTCTTCCCGGTAGGCGCTCATCACGTACGGGATGCCGGATATGCGCTCCGCCTCCTCCGTGAGCGACATCAGGTCCCTGCGGGAAAGGGCGGAGACCCTGAATTTCCGGCTGCCCGCCATCAACTGCTGGAGCCCGACCTCCAGTTTCTTGCTGAAGGTGTAGATTCCCAGGGCGCCCAGGGGGATGGTTTTCGCCTCTTTCCCGTATTTCTCCACGAGGTCTTCGTACAGGATGAAGATCTCGTCTATTTTCTGCCCGTATTTGGAGACGGTCTTCGGCAGGTTCCTCTCCTTGACCCACATGCCGATGTTCTTCCCCACCATCCCGGGGATCATGAGGCCCCTGCCCATGCAGACCGCCTTGAAGTAGGGGCTCCCCATGGCGAGGACCTTGTAGATGCCGTCCTCCGTGGAGAATCCGCCGGCCATGGCAAGATCCGGGACCCTTACTCCCCGGCTCCGCAGTTTTTCGCAGAACTCGTAGGCAAGTGCCTGCAGGTAGAACGTCGGGATTCCCCACTCGTTCATCATGGGCCACGGGCTCATCCCGGTGCCGCCGGGCGCCCCGTCGATCGTGAGCAGGTCGATTTTCGCCTCGGCGGCGTACCGGATCGCCATGGCGAGCTCCACCATGGAATAGGCGCCGGTCTTCAGCGTGACCCGCTGGAACCCGAGGTTCCGCAGCCGCTGGACTTCGGCGAGAAACGCATCCTTCGTCACGAAGCCCAGGCGCGAGTGGCGCTCGAACTCCTTGAGGGCGCCGTCTTCGAACGCCCTCTGGATCTCGGGATGGGTGGGGTCGGGCAGAACCAGATAACCCCGTTTCTTGAGTTCCTTCGCTCGCTTGAGCGTGTTGACCTTGATCTCGCCGCCGATGCACTTCGCTCCCTGCCCCCACTTGAGTTCGATGGTGTCGAGCTTGTGCTTGTCGAGCACGTACTCTGCGACCCCGAGCCTCGTGTCCTCCACGTTCAGCTGAATGAGGATCTCCCCGTATCCCTCGTGGTACTTCCTGTACGTTTCGATCCTCCTGTCCATCTCGGGGGATTTCTTCACCTTCCCTTTCCCCGTGCGCTCCAGCCCGGGATCTATGCCGCAGACGTTCTCCCCGCATACCAGGGTGACCCCGGAGATGGCGGCCCCGACGGCGAAATGCTCCCAGTTGATCCGGGCGATGTCCGTCGAGCCCAGCGCTCCCGTAAAGACCGGCACCCGCATCCGGACCTTCTTGTCCCAGCCGTATTCCGTTTCGGTGTCGGCATGGGAGAAGATCGCCGTATCGGGCCCCAGCTCGGTATCCTCGGGGAGCCCATGCGCCCCGACGGCGTATCCCTGGATATTGACGTGGGAGTAATCGACGGGATAGTTCTTGTCCGCGCCGGCCGTGATCTCCCCGAACGGGCCCGGGTAGATGACCTCCCGGCCACGGAAGGAGGCCAGCCATATTTCGCATCCCCCCTTGCAGCCGTCCAGGCAATCGCTGCAGATTCCCGACATGGGGACGACGCTTCGGGAACGGTTAAATGTTCCAGTGGCGCTGCTTGCGTTCGGTCTGCGCAGGTTTCCCATGAAGTTCCCTCCTGTTGTTGAAGGTTGCATGCGGATGCAGCGTGACAAGAAAGCCGGCAACGGCATGGCCGTCGACCGTTCCCAAACCAGTGAAGATTTTCAAGGTAGCAAAATTCTAACGGGTAGACAAATGCGGATATTTCCTTGTCTTCGCCCTACGCTTTCCTGTCCATCGAGGACGCGACCGGATTCCTCCCCGATCGAAGTCTTTTGAGCAGGATCCGGCAGGGCAGCGTGTTGAGGACGTCGCGCGCAACCGCCCACCCCCTCCGTGCGGTCGCCACGCCGTATTCCATGTAGTCGAAATGGGTGTTGACGTGGGCGTCCGTGCTGATGACGAGAGGAACGCCGTACCGTTTTGCCATCCTCACGTGGTAGTCGGAAAGGTCCAACCGGGAGGGATGGGCGTTGACCTCCATCGCCACGCCCCGGGCGGCGGCTTCCCTGAGGACCGCTTCCATGTCTGCGTCGTACGGGTCCCGCTCCCCGAGGAGGCGTCCGGTGGGGTGGGCGATGATGCCGACGAGGGGATTCCGGACGGCCGACAGGAGCCTGGCCGTAATCCGCTCCCGGGATTGACGAAACCCCGAGTGGATGGATGCCACGACGATGTCGAGCTCCCCGAGGACGCCGTCGGGAAGATCGAGCGTTCCGTCCCCCCGGACATCCACCTCGATTCCCTTCAGGATTCGGAAATCCCGTAAGGACCGGTTGGCATCGTCGATCCGGGCCATCTGATCGCGCAGCCTCTTCTCGTCCAGGCCGCGGGCGATCCCGAGTCCTTTCGAATGGTCGGTGATCGCGATGTACTGGTATCCCTTCCGTTTCGCGGCACGGACCATCACGTCGAGGTCGTGGGCGCCGTCCGACCAGTTCGTGTGGACGTGGAGATCTCCCCGGATCTCCCCGACGGTCAGCGCCCGGGGAAGTTCGCCTGCCGCCGCCGCCTCGAACTCCCCTCCGTCCTCGCGAAGTTCGGGCGGGATGAAGGGGAGCCCGACCGCCGTGTAGATCTCTCCCTCCCGCCGGCCCCCGATCCTCTTCCCGTCGGCTTCCCGGAATATGCCGTATTCGTTGCACAGGAGACCGGCGCGCGAGGCCATCTCCCGGAGGCGGATGTTGTGGTCCTTGCTCCCCGTAAAATACTGAAGTGCCGCTCCGAACGAGATTTCCTTCACGACGCGCAGATCGACCTGGATTCCGTCCTTCGTGCGGATGGATGCCTTCGTCGTACCTCGAGCAAGGACATCCCGGACGATCGAAAGGCCGGAAAAAACCTCGATGACCTTCGCCGGTTTCACCGACGTGGCCACAATGTCGATATCCTTTACCGTTTCCTTCCACCGGCGAATGCTGCCTGCCAGGGAAATCCTGCCCAGGGGGGCTTTGGCCCGCAGTTTCCGGACGATATCGTCCGCGACGGGCAAGGCCCTGCCCAGGGGGTGACGTTCCCTCCCCCTGCGCAGGGTGTCGATCCCCTTCAGGATGTTCTCCTCGGTCTTCTTCTGGATCCCCGGGAGCCCGGCCAGCCTCCCTTCCCGGCTCTGCGCCTCGAGGTCGTCCAGGCTCCGGATTCCCGCCTTCTCGTAAAGCATCTTTGCCGTCTTCGGCCCGATCCCGGGAACGTGGAGAACGTCGAGGATGCCCGACGGGATCTCCCGCTTCAGCTCCTCGTGGAGGTCGATTCGCCCCGTTTCGAGAAACTGCCGTATCTTTCCGACGAGGTCCGGCCCGATCCCGGCGATGGACCGCAGTGCATCGTCGGCCATCCCGGCCACGTCCTGCGTGTGTTCTCCGATGTTTTGTGCCGCCCGCTGATACGACCGGATCCGGAACGGGTTCTCCCCCTTAAGCTCCAGAAGGGAGGCAATTTCGTTGAAAACGTTGGCGATCAGCGGGTTTTTCATCGTTTTCTCCCGGGAATGATCCTTCCTTCCGATTATCCGGAAGATGGCGATGCGCCGACAAGGGATTTCGCGGGAGAGTCGAGGGTAAATGCCACGGCAGCGAAGCTCACGGCGGACCGGGTAGGATCCTCGTGCCATACGTCGTAGTCCAGCACCGTCCCGCGTATTCCCGGCAGAACGGCCAGCAGCGTCCAAAGGGTCGAGAATCCGCAGATCCGGTACCGGTTCCGGGAGCGGGCTCCCGCCAGGAAGAAGGCGGAGGCGTCTCCCGCCGTGAGCGCATCCAGAATCTCCCGGTCATAGGCCGTGAAGTCGGGCTCGATCGACCGGCCCGTATGGGGGTCCCCGAACTTCTGCCCGACGTGGGAGAGGTCGACGCCCGCCACGACGAGCTTCCTCCCCGGCGGCTCGCAAATCCAGGCGCAAACCGCCTCGACGAAGGAAGCGATGCCCGGCACCTCGAGAGGGGAGCGAACCGTTCCGAAGAGGTCTTCCATCTGTCCGCAAAGGACGGGAAGGATCGGGACCTGTTCCATCGGAAAGAGCCGCTGGAGGAACAGAAGCTGGAACTCGAGGGAGTGCTCGTTCCGGTGTGCGAAGTCACCCGGGCAGAGGGCCCCCCCCGCCGCAGCCCGGATCCGTGCGGTCGCCTCCCGGTCCGCCGGGACCCGGCCCAGGGGAGTCGTGAATGTCTTGTCGGAGATGCTGTAGCGGGTCCTCCCGAGGGCGTGGCCGGTCCCGAGAAGGAGGATCGCGGAAGGAGCGAGGTCCCGGATCGCCCGGTACGCCGCCGCGTAGGTCCGCTCCGCCACCCGGAGGTCGATGTGGGGGGCCGCCAGCGCACAGGGGGGGCCGGGGAGGAGGTCGGCGGAGGTCGCCGGGAGGGAGAGGATCCGGTCGAGCACGGAGGCGGCCTCTCCGGGGTCCGCAGGGTAGGAACTTCCGGCAAGAAACGCCGCCCTCTCCGGGCTGTTTGCGAACTCTTTCGTGATCCGGTCCTTTGCCGCCCGGTACGAATCCGTCTGGAGGATACCCAGCCGGGAGAGATCCTCGACGATCCGCTCCGCCGCGGAGCGGAAGACGAGCGAACCGCCCTGGTGGCGCATCATGATGATCTGCAGGTTGCCGATAGAGGTGGAACCGTCGAACAGCGGAAGGTACGGGGCAATCTCCGCGGAAAGGGCGGCGTTCGGGGAGACGATCCCCAGCGGGTCCCGGACGAGGATCATGTCCCGCCCCTCGTGATGAACGGTCAGGAAGTCGATGTCCGTGCGAAGCGCGGGGAGCGTGTCCATGAACCCAATTGTACCGCGTCACCGGTCCGCGGCGGGCAACGGTTCGGTCGGTTCCTCTCCGGCTACGCCGCCTTGAGATCGGACGTGCAGTGCCCGCACCGCGTCGCCTTGATCGGGACGGTAGACAGGCAGAGCGGGCATTCCTTCGTCGTGGGTTCCGCGGGAGGGACTTCTTCCTCCTTCTTGAGATTGTTGATGCCACGGACCAGGAAGAAGATGGCGATGGCGATGATGAGAAAGTTCACGAGCGTGTTCACGAAAACCCCGTAGTTCAACGTGACCGCGCCCGCCGCCTTGGCCGCGGCGACCGTTTCGTACGGACCGAGCGTCGTTCCTTCCTTGAGCACGAGAAAGAGGTTGGAAAAATCGACGTTTCCCAGTAAAAGACCGATCGGCGGCATCAGGACGTCGGCCACCAGCGAACTGATGATTCCCCCGAAGGCGGCGCCGATGATGATGCCCACCGCCATGTCGACCACGTTGCCCTTCATCGCGAACTTCTTGAACTCTCCCAGCATGGGGAACCTCCTTTTTTTCTCTGTCGCGTGAAAAGCTTCCGTTTCCCGGCTTGCGGGTCCGGTCCTCAGAAATTCGCCACCAGCGCCACTCCCGAAATCTTATCCGAAATCTTATCCGAAAAATTCATCGGTTTGCACGGTTTTCCGAATTGATGCGGGCTCCCTTGGTTGGTTTCCGGAAATGGATCGCGGGATACGATGCGGCAAGGCGCCGAATGGATTGATTCGTAAAGAAATCCCCCGGGTTGTCCGATAGGGGAAATGGAATCGTTTTCAAGGGAGGGAAAGATCGGATGACATACTGCCCGGTCACCGGAGACTGGCGTCACATCCTGGACACCATTCAGGACATGGTCATGGTTCTCGACCTCCGGCAACAGGTTCTCTGGGCGAACCGGTCGTTCCTTTTGTTCCTGGGCCTTCCGGAAGAAGACGTCATCGGTCGTCCCTGCCACCGTCTGCTGCATGCAGGAACAGGTCCCGGCGATGAGTGCCCCTGCGCGCGGATGGTGAAGAGCGGACAGCGGGAATCGTTCGATATGGACCTCCCGGACCGGGACATGCGGGTACGGATCACTGTCGATCCGCTACGGGACGGGGACGGGAACCTCGCGGGAGCGATTCACATACTCTCCGACGTCACGGCGACCCGGCGTGCCGAGTTGCGCGCCCAGCTCCAGTCCCGGCGTCTTACGCTGCTGACCCGTATCGGTACGTCGCTTCTGGGGGATTTCGACATCAAGGCGGTGCTCACCGAAACGACGCGCGATCTGGGCCGGTTCCTCGGGGTCACCCGTTGCGCAATCTTCCTTTCCGGATTCTCCGGGGATACGGTCGAGTATCACGCACCGGATTCCCCGTCCGCCCTCGTCGTGTTCCGGGAGCTGTCGAATGCCGCCGAATCGAGGGAGGCGTTCGAGAACGGACGTTCTCTCGTCGTCAACGATATCCTCCTTTGGCCCTATCCCGAAGGAAAGTCGGGGTCCGAGACCGTTCTCCCGCGGGCCTTCATCGCGGTCCCTCTCTGCGATCAGGAGAAACTCTTCGGGGTTCTGTTTCTCGATCGACCGGAACCCCACGAGTGGACGGAGAACGAGATCGAGACGGTGGAAGCGGTCGCGCGACAGGTCTCCCTTGCCGTCCGGCAGACGGGGGCGCTCCGGGAGCAGAAGCAGCTTTCCGGCCGACTCCTTTCCCTCATGAACAACGTTCCCGGAGTCGTTTACCGGGGCCTTCCGGACTGGTCTCTCACGTTCGTGGGAGCCGAGGTGGAGCGGCTCACAGGTTACACTGCGGAAGAGGTCCTTCAGGTATCCGCCAGATGGCGGGAAATCATCCATCCCGATGACCTGTCGTCCGTGAAGATGGCCTTCCGGAGCGCGGTGGGGGAGCAAAGAAAGGTCCTGCGCGTCGAATATCGCATATTGCACCGCGACGGCGAATATCGGTGGTTTGAGGACAGGCGCCAGCTCATATACAACCCGGACGGATCGCTCGATCACGTGGACGGTCTCCTTCTTGACATCTCGGAACAGAAGCGCGTGGAAAAGGAGCTGCGCGCGTCGAACGAGGCGCTTAATGCCCTGATCGAGTCATCGCCGCTTGCCATCATGGCCATCGACAAGCAGGGACACGTCACCCTGTGGAATCCCGCCTCGGAGAAGATGTTCGGATGGACGAAGGAGGAGGTGATCGGGCGTCTCAACCCGGTCGTGCCCGAGGAGAATATCGCGGAGTTCCACAGTATCCGCGAGCAGGTGTTGCGTGAAGGGGGATTCTCCGCGATGGAGCTTGGACGGCAGAAAAAAGGAGGTGTCCCGATCGGGATCAGCCTGTCCACTGCGCCGATGCGGGATGCCCAGGGAAACATCACGGGGATCATGTCCGTCATGGAAGACATCACGGAGCGCAAGCGGATCGAGGAGGCCTTGCGCCAGAGCGAGGAGCAGTTCCGGCAGGCGCAGAAGATGGAGGCGGTAGGAAGGCTGGCCGGCGGGGTCGCCCACGACTTCAACAACCTCCTGACGGCGATCCGGGGCTACTCCGATCTGCTGCTGCTTCGTCTCGACGCCTGCTCCCCGTACCGGAAGGACGTGGAGGAGATCCACAAGGCGGGAGAGCGCGCCTCGACGCTGACCCAGCAGCTGCTCGCGTTCAGCCGTAAACAGGTATTGCAGCCGAAAGTGCTGGACCTGAACGAGGTGGTCGCGGGCATGGAGGAGATGCTCGGACGCATGATCGGCGAGAACATCGATCTGATCACGGTGCTTCGGCCGGACTTGTGGAGCGTCAAGGTGGACAAGGGCCAGCTCGAACAGGTGCTCATGAACCTCGTGGTGAATGCCCAGGACGCCATCGATGGCAGAGGGAAGGTCACGGTCGAGACGGGCAACGTGTTTTTGGACGACGATTACGTGTCCCTCCATTCGGTCGTGACGCCGGGCGCGTATGTCATGCTCGCGGTAAGCGACACGGGGAGCGGCATGGACGACGAGACCACGGCGCGCCTTTTCGAACCGTTTTTCACCACCAAGGAAAAAGGAAAAGGTACGGGACTCGGCCTTTCCACCGTCTACGGCATCGTCAAGCAAAGCGACGGGTACATCTGGGTGTACAGCGAACCCAATCAGGGATCGGTGTTCAAGATCTACCTTCCCCGTCACGAGTCCCCGTCCTCCGTGGAAAATCCGGAACGGTTGCCTGCCGACTCTCCCCGGG
>Ga0210097_1000181_pt1 | contig 27120 bp, 23 predicted proteins | sample Joice_CattailNLA_2_FD_185521 | JGI IMG/M metagenome (GOLD analysis project Ga0210097, IMG submission 185521) | Wetland microbial communities from San Francisco Bay, California, USA, that impact long-term carbon sequestration - Joice_CattailNLA_D2... | ecosystem: Environmental > Aquatic > Marine...
GGTACTTGGTGCCCATTGGGCACGAATGAGAAAAGGCTTTACTCGATCCGCAGGAGAACAATGCCCACGAAGGAAACCTTCGAGGGCTATACGTGACATATCTATTGACGGGAGCCCGCATGAGAAAAGGACGGAGCCGATGGCCCCGCCCTCTATGTTCATGGGTATGTTTTGCCGCTTCTTTCACGGGGAACTCGAACCCCTACGGGTTTCCCCACCACCCCGTCAAGCCAATCCCTTGCTACAAAGGCCTCGAATCCATTTTTTTGTCATAAAGTTGCGACCGCGCCAAAATAAGTATTCCGTAGATTTGGGAAGATTTCGATAGGCTTCCGTAGATTTTGGACCAAAATGAGCCACTCACTAATCGGAAAGGTAGTGGTGTAATTTTCATCACTCATTTCCTATCCTTACCCGCTTTCCGCCTTTCGGTTCATTTCATGAGCTCTTGTAACAATTTCCTCGATAGGGTTTGGCTGACCTTTGCCCTTGGCAATGAGGTCTCGCAAACTACCAGTTATGTACGAGCCCCATGCGTTCGAGCAAATATCGTAGCACTCATATTCAGGCACGAGCCCAACGTGCGTAAAGTGAACTTCTGTTTTGTCACCCTTCTTGGCAATTTCAAAGACAACGTCTGTGCCTGTCCACTCGGTCTTGTCTTTTACAAAGTTGAAGTAGTTGTGCAGAACATGCCAAACGACTTTCTTGCCAGGCACGGATTCGATGATTTTGAATGTGCAACGGTGAACGTCTTGGTAGTGGTAATAAAACACGGCGCCGAGTTTGTCGGTGTCGCCCTCAATGGCTTGTGACCACCAGCCACGAACGTTGTTGATGGCGTTAAAGACTTCGCCAGGAGACCGGTCTACAGTAAAAGACGTGGTGTAATTTTGATCACTCATTTCTGTTTCTCCGTAGGAGGTCGGGTGGTTATCCTTTAGAACATCGCGATAGGCGCAGAAACCGCCGAGAAGAGTCTTTTGTCAGCCATGACCTTGGCCTTTTCTGCCTCTCCGATGAACTGGATCATGCTGCTTGCTCAGCGATACCCTCTTTTGTCCAGACGTAATTGTGTGATGCCAGTGAAGTTACCCCCGTTTCGACCGGACACCCCTGTTGCCGACTCTAAGTGATAGGAGTACGACTACCCCCAAGGATCGGCCCGGCATGGATCCATCGATGTCATCACATCCGTCCATCGCCGCCGCCGGTGATCGCCGGAGAAGAAACACGTTTACCTCGACGTCAGGCGGGTGCACGGATTTCGTTTTGCTCCCGTCACATGGTTCACCATAATACTGGCAAGGAAAGGTCGCCCGAAGCGTCGGCGGGCGGTGTGCCGGGGTTGGTGATGTCGGGAAGGTCGGTTCGACCCTCGAAACCCGACGACCGGCCGGAGGGAAGTGCCCTCCTGGTTAGACAGGGAATAAAAGAAACTTCCTGGCAGAGGTTGGCACCATGCGGCATGGCTTGGCGCAACGGGACATGATCGCACACACAGGTGCGTTGCTGTGCGCAGCCGCCCTTGTTTTTGTTGCCACGCACGCATTTGCGGCGGAACTCGAGCCGAGGGCTTATGCCAACACGCCGGTCGGGCTCAATTTCCTGATTGCAAGCTATGCGTATTCGGAAGGGGGTTTGTCGACCAATCCGTCGTTGCCGATAAAAGACGCCCAACTCCGGATCCATACCGAAGTCCTCGCCTACGCCCGCTCTCTGGATGTGTGGGGCAAATCCGGGAAGTTCGACGTCATACTGCCCTACTCCCAGTTGTCCGGATCCGCGATGGTTGACGGTCAACTGCGGGAACGTCAGGTTTCCGGGCTGAACGATCCGCGCTTCCGTTTCTCGGTCAACTTCTACGGTGCTCCCGCGCTGTCGATGCAAGAGTTCGCCAACTACCGGCAGGATATAGTCATCGGGGCGAGCGTTCAGGTGTCCGCACCCGTCGGCCAGTACGACTCCGGCAAGTTGGTGAATATCGGTACCAACCGCTGGTTCATCAAGCCCGATATCGGAATCTCCAAGGCGTTGGGTCCGCTCACGCTGGAACTTACCGCCGGTGTGACTTTCTTCACCAAAAACGAGGATTACTTCGGCGGCAATACCCTCGAGCAGGACCCCGTGTACTCCACGCAGGCACACGTCATCTACAGCTTTGGCCGCGGCGTGTGGGGTTCATTGGACGGGACCTACGATTACGGCGGGCGTACGACGGTCAACGGCGTGCGAAACGATGATTTGCAGAGGAATTCGCGTGTGGGGGTCACCCTGGCACTGCCCGTGGACCGGAACAACTCAATCAAACTCTACGCCAGTACCGGCGTATCCACCCGCACCGGCAGCGACTACGATCTCGGCGGGATCGCCTGGCAATACCGCTGGGGCGACGGGCTGTAATCACCGCAGGTCCACTCTGAATCAGAACCCAACTATACAAAAACTATACAGTCGGATGGGGGGGCGGAGGGTACACCCTCCGCCGATCTTCTGGAGTCTCCATCTAACTACAATGACATGGAAGTCCCATTGCCGGGAATATGGGAGGAATAAGAGGACTCGAATCCCCACGGGTTTCCCCACCATCAATTTCAAATAAAGTGGAAAGATTAGATTAAGATGGTACCTATCCGGCATTACCTGGCCGCGACAATCGTCGAATCGCACCGCAACAAGGATGGATTCGCGACCTATGACCTCGCCGCGCACTCGCTCATTGTCGATATGCTAAGGACGCGGGATTCGACGCGGATCAAGGAGTGACCAGAACGACCATCGATACTTGGTTTAAGCTCGTAGCCGGGAGGTACGCCCCGGAAGGTACCGCCTAAGCGCGAGGGACATGCGCGGCCTGCCACCCCGGATCCGAACAAGGAGAGTCTATGAATATCGTGATCCTCGACGGATACACCGAAAATCCCGGCGACCTTGGCTGGAGCGGATTCGAGGCGCTTGGCTCGCTCACCGTGTACGACCGGACGCCCATCGACAAGGTCGTGGAGCGCATCGGCTCGGCTGAAGCGGTGATCATCAACAAGACGCCGCTGGGCAGGGCCGCCATCGAGGCCTGCCCCTCCATCCGCTATATCGGCGTGCTCGCGACCGGTTACAACGTCGTCGACATCGCCGCCTGCGTGGAACGGGGCATCGTGATCTCCAACATCCCCACCTATGGCACAGCCGCTGTGGCTCAGATGACCATCGCCCTTCTCCTGGAACTCTGTCACCACGTCGGGGCGCACTCCGATTCGGTGTTTGCAGGCGAGTGGCAGAGCAGCGCGGACTGGTGCTACTGGAAATTCCCCCTTGTCGAGCTCGCGGGCAAGACCATGGGCATAATCGGATTCGGCCGCATCGGCCAAGCGACCGCCAGGATCGCCCAGGCCTTGGGCATGAGAATCCTCGCGCATGACGAGTACAAAGTCTCGGGGATCGAGAGCGAAACCTGCCGCTACGTCGACCTGGACACCCTGCTCTCCTCCTCGGACGTGATCTCGCTGCACTGCCCACTCTTCCCCTCCACACTGGGGATCATCAACAAGGCGAACATCGCCAAGATGAGGGACGGCGTGTTCATCATAAACACCTCTCGCGGCCCCCTCATCGTGGAGCAGGATCTCTACGAAGGGCTCGAGAGCGGCAAGATCGGCGGGGCGGGGCTCGATGTCGTGTCGAGCGAGCCCATCAAGGCGGACAATCCCTTGCTCAAGGCGGAGCGCTGCATCATCACCCCGCACATCGCCTGGGCGCCCAAGGAATCACGCCAGCGACTGATGGACATCGCGGTGGAAAATCTCGCCCGCTTCATCGCGGGGACGCCGGTCAACGTCGTCAAGGGCTGATCGTACTCGCCCCCAGCGTCACGACCAGCGATTCGAATGAAATCATCGTACCGAACGGGGGACTTGATACTGCGAGGGGAATCCGGCGTCAACCACCACTTGCGAATTCCCCATTTGCAGGGTGAAAATGGGGTGTGTTTGCACGGGGTTTGCATTCTTCCGGCGAGGTCTCAAATTCATTCTGGATCAGGTGCGAAGGAGTGCGTAAAACTTCCGGGAGGTCTTCAAAAGTTTCCGATATTGCCGAACTGGCAGCATGTTGCGGAGCCGGTTACGCAGGAACCCGTTATTTTTCACGACGACTGACTCCGCCTCGATTTTCACGACCCCCTGGGAGGCGAGATTGCGAAGGACATTTTCGATATCTCGCGAGTAACACACACTACCGGTGATGGAAAACCAAAGGCTGGCGAGCATCCTGTTGTGCTGTTTCATCTGGTAAAGAACGGTATGGATTTTCGGCAGGAAGAGTTGTTCGCCTCCGTTTGCCCCCAGGGTGATAATGCCGGAAATAATATCGGAGAGGTTAGTCAGGATGATCGACATAAGCGCACCTCCGAGTAGATTTCCCCGGGTAGACCGGACGCAAAATCGTTCAAGAACTATTTTATTCGTTAGACACCCCGTCCTGTTGAAGGGTTCCCCATTTATCCTCATTTCCGGGCATTCTCTGTGCCATGGCGCCTAAGGGGGGCTCGAACCCCCACGGGTATTCCCACAACCCCCTCAAGAAGTCATCGTCTCGATACGTCCTTTCCCCCAGTCGTGCCCAACACGCAAGTTTGCCAGAGCGAAAGAGGGCAACGGGAGGCATCCCCCGCCAGTCCCCCCTGTGCCGAAATATGTGCAATGGATTCTGCCCACGGGAGCCGATTTGATACAAAAGGGGGGAACCGATGTTCTGGCTCCCCACAATGATTTCATGCTGTTGCCTATTGCTGCCCACGGTCTTGTTCACTATCTGCGCCGTCTCATCGCCGTCGCCCATTCCCCTGACGATGAAGACCTTCGGCAGGGCGTCGGAGAGCGGACGTCGCGCCAATCGGCAAAGTTCGACCCATCTCAGCCGGTCGTTCGTCTCGGAAGCAGTCGTTCAAGGTCCCGCATGAGCGATCGCTGACACGCGACACGGACCGCACTACCTAGCACGCTCCCGGACACCGGGACGGAGGCGACGGTCAATGCCTCCGCACCCAATCGCATGACATGCAGACCGGGTACTTCCCGTACTCGAGATTCCCGAAGTCGTTCCGGACCCCAGATAGCACTGGACCATTCCACACTTCTTGGACAGTCTGAATTTTGAGATCTCCCAGAACCTGAACACCATTAGAATCAATACAACAGGTCACGACCCTGCCGTCCCAGAGAACCGACATGGATGTCCAAGGGAAATAGCATACGGACTCGATCTTCTTCCCCAGGTGGTTGTAGGCCCTCCCGCCTCCGTAGTTGTGCATCGTGGCGACATTCAAACAATCACCAACCTGTCGATCAATGAGAGTGCTCCACAGAGACTTGAACTCCGCCACCTTGGCATGGTTTGTTTCGTTGGGAAGATATTGAAGGATCAGCCGGGGGGTTGCGCTCTTCATTTCCTTTCGGATCTTCAAGAAGTCTTTGATGTTCTGGAGCGTAACCTTGAAGTCCAGCTTCTTCATCGTGTTGTTGTACGACTCTTCGTCTGTGCCGTAGAAACTGATCTTCATCTTGTCCAGCCCGGCGCTGATGATCTTCCTCGATGTCTCGGGAGACAGGCGCGAAGCATTCGAGACAATATAGGTATGCGTGATTCCGTAATTCTTTGCGAGCCGGATTTTGTCGGGCAGCAGCTTGTCCAGGAGCGGTTCGCCGAACCCGTGCAAATGCGTGGCGGGCTTGTGGCTCTCGCTGGACGCTTCTTTAATGATCTTCTCAAAGAGCCCAAAGTCCATGAAGCCGCGTTTTCTCGATAGCGTATCGCGAGGGCACATGATGCAATCGGCGTTGCAGAGATTCGTGTTTTCGATCACCAGCACCGTCGGCAGTGGAAGGTGGTACTTGTAATGGGGATAGAACACCAAGGGGGTCTTGGCCAAACCCAAAAGGAACTTGGTCTTCGTGTCTCCGATATTTAGCATGATCGGCCGAGGGTCATGTTCATGCGCGTCCTGTAGCGCCGGCATGGCAAATCGTCTGTGCGTTACCGCACAGAATATCCGCGGCCATCCGGAAAACGCTGGGAAGCTGAAATGAAGCCGACAAGGATGCCCGCATCGAGCGCTTCAGCGCCGGCGGGGAGTAGAAGCGGGGGCTTCCGAAGAGGACGATCCCCGTAAGAGCAATGAGGATGATCGACCCCCACCCGACAATAAGCTCCCCTCGAGGAAGACCGTGTGCGGCATAGGACGGTTTCAGGAGCAGGTGCACGTACAGAATGGTCCCGAACCACATCACCGCGGGGAAAAGATGGAGAAAACCCGCTATGAAACGGATCGTGTGCCGTAAGCGGGACGGTTCGCGAACGGAATCCCCGTGAGCAACCCGTTCCCGCAGATAGGCCTCCCCTCCCGCCGTCAGTTCCCCTCCGCCGGACGAGTCTACGTGGCAGGCGCCGCAGGTCCTTCCCGTTCGCTCGGCGTACTCCTCCGTTCCGTTCCCTCGGGAAGGAAAAAGAGCGAGGACGAACACCAGGGCAAGAAGAAGGAAGGCAACCCCGCGGCGCACGGGGGTGCGCCCCCAATCCTCGCCGGTTACTTCGCCCGGTCCAGAAGCGATGTGCCAAAGAGGAGCCAAAGGTAATCCTCCTGGCGACGGGTATAAGTCTTCCGCCCGCCCGCCATGTTCTCCCCGGCGAACAGCATCCCCCTACTACAATATTATGTTCGGCGAAGCATCCAATTGCGGCTTTCTTTTCTCAAGAGAAAGATATGTTTCCTCGGTCGGGACGAACGGTACTGCGTCCCGTGCGGCGCAGCAGGCCCCCTCCTGCACGGAAGCCAGCCGTGCGAACTCCCGTAACTCCGGGTCCTCGTACTTTTGCATCGCCGCAGTACGGACCCGTTCCCTATTCTGCGTGGGGCACCAGGGAGGACCCTTCCCCTCCTCCGCCACGCACAGTTTTTCCTTGAAGCCGCACTTCGCGCAGTGGAAATCCTCCGTTTTCCTGTCAGGCACACTGGCCTCCTTCCACCTCTTTGGTTATCCAGACGGGATATTGTGCATACGAATACAATTCCCGACAATGGGACGCCCGGGACCTGCGGGAAGCCCTGTACCGGTAACCGGCCGCGGGGCCTTCCGCGCCGCCTCCCTATTTCCCGCAGCTCATCAGCCTGCTCTTGCCGGTCTTCGAGTGGCTCAAGGAGACCCGAGGAAAGATCTTTTTCAAGGGATCCATCCCTCCCTTGACGAATTCGCGGGCGTCATCCGAACCCATGGCGAACATCCGGATGTAGAATAGGAGTTTCACGACCGGATGCCGGGGGACTTCGTGTTCCACGAGCAGCACGATCCCATCGGGGCGCACCACCCGCTTCATTTCCAGCAAGGCCTTTTGCCGGGATTCCCCCTTCAATTCATAGAGGGCATGGGAACAGATCACCGCGTCGAAGCTGTCGTTCGCGAACGAAAGAAATGCGGCGTCCCCTTCCACGAAACGGACCCTGCCAGTGACGTTCTTTTCCATGGCCTTGTGCAGCATGCCTGCCGAAAAATCGTACCCCACAGCCATGGATCCGGGATATCGCCTGTCGAATGCCAGGGTCACCGATCCCGTTCCGCAGCAGACATCCAGGATGCGGGGCGCAGGCTTGTTTTCCAGGAAGGCGGCATCGACGAGGAATTCCCGGGTATCATCTTCATCCCGCCTGGAATGCATGCGGATGAAGGCGTCGTAGACGCGAGAGAAGAGATCGTAATACCTGCGGCGTCTTTGTCTCGGGTGCGCCATGTCCGGTTCCGCCGGTTTCCTTCATCAACATGATATCGGATCGTAGGGCCCGGACGGGGGAAAAATGGGGCGGCCCGGGCGCGTTACCTGACATGGTTCATCGCCCTGATGGTCCACTCGGAGGATTATCATAGGTAATCCGCCTTCGCGTCTACCGGTGCTTCTTCCTTCGTCCAAGATTCAGTATCTTCGAAAAACGATCATCATGATTCAGGGGACATGTGCCATGACCTCAGGCCATCGGGGATTGACCCGCCTCCGGGCAGGGATTTGCGGTCGGGGCCGATGATGGTATTCTTCTAAAATAACGATCTTTGAATAGAGCGCTCGGCGGGCCGTATCCCGCGAGCCCTCCTTTCCTTGTCGCCTGTCAACCGCGGAACGACAACACGGAACGGAGGTGATCCATGAACTATCCGGTCTGGTACCTTCCCGGAATCGGCGGCGGGCTTCTTGTCGCCATCATTGCCATCGTCCACGTGTTCATCTCGCATTTTGCGGTGGGGGGCGGACTTTACCTCGTGTTCGCCGAACGCAAGGGGATCCGCGAGAAGAGCCGGGCGATCCTCGAATTTACCCGGTCCCATGCCAAGTTCTTCCTCCTTATGACCGTTGTGGCCGGAGGGGTTACCGGGGTTGCCATCTGGTTCATCATTTCGCTGGTACATCCCGGCGCCACCTCGCTCCTGATCCACATCTTCGTCTTCGGATGGGCCACCGAATGGGTGTTCTTCCTGGTGGAAATCATCGCGATCTTCGTCTATTTCTACACGTTCGGCAAGATGGATGACCGCACGCACCAGGCGATCGGCTGGATCTATTTTCTCGCCGCCTGGTTCAGCTTGTTCCTGATCAACGGCATCATCGACTTCATGCTCGCTCCCGGTTTCTGGCTGGAGCACCCATCGTTCTGGTCTGGCTTCTTCAATCCCGTGTTCTGGCCCTCCCTCCTGTTTCGCACCGCCGTGGCCTGCATGTTCGCCGGGGTTTACGCCTTTCTGACCACGGCGTTCCTTAAAGATGAGGCAACCCGACGGTCCATGACCGGATTCTCCGGGAAATGGGTCCTCGTGTCTTACGTCGCCGCTATCCCGTGCGGCATCTGGTATTACGCCAGTATCCCGTCCCAGGCGCGCGCACTGATCGCCGGATCCTCTCCAACGATCCAGCGGGCGCTCCTGGCCGGGTTCTGGTCCCTCGTCGTCCTGGCCGTGCTGACGCTGATCCTCGTCATCGGGAAACCCGCCCGCCTTTCCCGGCCCCTTGCGCTGTTCGTGTTCCTGAGCGCCTTCGTCTTCATGGGGGCGTTCGAATGGAGCCGGGAAGCAGCGCGGCGTCCGTACGTAATCAATGGGCTGATGTACTCCAACGGCATCCTTCTGGCGGAAGTACCGATGCTCCAGCGCAGCGGATTCCTTCCCGTGGCCCGTTGGGCCACCCAAAAGGAACTGCACGAGGAAAGCCTGATGGATGCGGGCAGGGAGTTGTTCATCTTCCAATGCTACGCCTGCCACACCATCGGCGGAGTCAACAACGACATCCTGGCCCGCACGAAGGGCATGTCCTATCCGGCGATGCGCGGCTATCTCCGGAAGCTCCACGAGAATAGGTACTTCATGCCTCCCTTCGCCGGCAACGACGCCGAGGCCCGGGCACTGGCGGTCTTCATCGTCAAGGGACTGCAGGGAAAAGAAGTCGCCGAAGGCGCGGGAATCTCCGGAGGCGCAGGGAGGACGCTTTTCGAATCCGAATGCGCCGCCTGCCACGACGAGGAACACATCCGGTCCCGGACGGCCGGATGGGATCGGGCCAGGATCCGCAAGGGCCTGGATAAACTGAGCGCCCTGAACCCTGGAATGCCCGATTTTTCGGGCTCCGAGGACGAGAAAGGCCTCCTCGCCGACTTCATCGTTTCGCTCAATAGGCCACAGAAGGGGGCGTCCGCGGCGGGCCGTGATCATGGAGAGGAGGTCTTCGAAGCAAACTGCTCCATGTGCCACACCTTGCGAGGGGGGGGCAACCCGCTGCTGCCGAAGGTGGCCGGGTGGGATCGACAGCGGATCCGACAAGCCCTTGACATGCTTGACAAGCTGAGGGGTGGTGTCATGCCTCCCCTCAACGCACCGCCAGCCGACAAGGATGCCCTGACGGCTTTCCTGGTCGCGGCGCAGCAGGGAGGCTCGAAATGAATCCGCTGATTCCTACCCCCGATACGCTTCCGGTTTCCTGGGGCTATTTTCAGAGCCTGCTGATGCTCATGTTCCCTCTCCACCTGCTCCTGATGAATGCGATGCTCGGCTGCGCGGCCCTGTCCCTGTACGCCTTGATGAAAGGGGGGGAAACCGACAAACGGCTGGCCCACGAACTGGCCAAGGCGCTTCCGTTCCTGATCGCTTTCGCCATCAATTTTGGCGTGGCGGCGCTCCTGTTTCTACAGGTGATCTACGGGAATTTCTTCTACGCCAGTTCGGTGCTGATGGCGGTCTTCTGGCTGAGCGTGCCGCTGATCCTGCTCATCGCCTATTACGCGGCCTACCTCTACGACTTCCGGTTCGCCGCCCTTGAAGCAGGCGGGAAGTGGTTGGCCGCCATGGTTCTGGCCATTTTCCTGGCGGTCGCCTTTTTCTTCACCAACAATATGACCTTGATGCTGGAACCCCACCGTTGGACCGCTTATTTCCGCAATCCGGGCGGGACCGTTTTGAACGCCGGCAGCGCGGCGATGTGGCCCCGGTATCTCCATTTCGTGACCGGCGGGCTGGCGATGGGAGGTCTCTTCGTCGCTCTCTACGGCCGGTTCAAGGGGCGGCGCGATCCGGAACTGGGCGCACGCGCGGTCGGACTGGGCATGAATCTTTTTACGGGGTTGACGCTTCTTCAGATCTTGATCGGCCTTTGGTTTCTAGTCTCGCTGCCGAGCACGGTGATGCGCCTCTTCCTGGGAGACAGCGGGACGGCGACCGTCCTTTTTGCGGTCGGAGTGACGCTGGCACTCGCCGCGCTGGGGGCGGGTTTCAAACGGCGGGTTGTGCTGAGCGCTACCTTGGCGATCCCTTTGGTCTTCGTAATGACGTTCCTGCGGGACGTGGTTCGCAGCGGTTACCTGGAGCCGTTTTTCAGTCCGGAAACCCTGCGGGTCGCGCCGGAGTATTCACCGCTGCTCCTGTTCGTCGTCACTTTAATGGCCGGGGTGGCCACGATCGTATGGATGCTCCGAAAAACGGCCTTGATTAACCGCAACGGGGTCTGAAGAAGCGGTGCTTCCCGAGGAGATCATCTCCGAACCGCGGCGGTATGGGATCTCGAGGGAAATCATTCCGTTTGCGCCGGGTTTGCGTTCTGGTGTCACTTCCTGTCCTCTTCTGTCGCTTCCTGTCCACCTGGCGGAGGGCCTAAACGGCTGAAAACACTGGAAAGACGGGGGGATGCGGAAGGGTGCCCCTACCGTTCGCAGTCAAGTGCTCTATCCAGCTTCCACTAAGGGCGCGCACGAGAGAAAAGTCGTAGTAACGTAAGGGGTTTCCGGAGTCAACAGGGGATCCGCGAAACCCCTTTTTCACCCCGAAAATGGGTGTTGTTTGCACAGGGTTTGCGGTCCGTACGGACTCCGGAGGAATTTCCCTTGTGCCGATGCTCATGTCTTTCGGAAGCAGGTCACCCCTTGGATGAATATCTCCCGGAAACATGCTACCGTTTGTGCGTCCGACGGGAAAGCCGCCGCGACGGGCCTATTTGCCCGTTCTCGGCGCCACCCGCTTGTGGGCCTTTCGCGTCGCCTCCCTCCTCTCCTCCGTAAGCTTGTAAGCGACGTAATATTTATAGATGTTGCGCACGTACATCGTGGTCACGATGCCGATCTTCTGAGCAGTCACGATCTCGACGTTGTTGAACCACTTGTCAGGGTCGAGGCCGCGTTTGACGGCTTCCTTGCGCATCTTCGATATGTTTCCAGGGCCTGCATTGTAGCTCGCGAAGGCAAAGAGGGTGCGGTTGTCCGCGTCGAATTTGTTGTCGGGGAAGAACTTCGACATGAGCTGATCCATGTATTTGGTGCCTGCCTGGATGTTGGGCTCAAGGATACGGATATCGCCCACCTTCATTTCCGTTCCGATTGCCGGCATGACCTGCATCACCCCGATGGCGCCCCCCTGGCTCCTCGCCTTCTGGTTTAACTGCGACTCCTGGTACCCCTGCGCGGTGAGCATGAGTGGGTCAAAGTTGTACTTCTTCCCATATTTCTCGAACAGCGCAACCATCTGCTCGAACCGCTTTAACTCGGCCGTGTCGGTGGGGTCCTTGATATGCTTGATCCGCTTCATATACTCCTTCAGGCGAATCGCTGTCACTCCCTCCTTCTTGAGATAGCTCGCGTAAAAATCGAGGATCTCCGCTTCCAACTTCGGGCTGCCTTTGCGGATCGCCCAGCCGATCTTGCCGCCTTCCCTCACGGCCGCCTGCTCGTTCACCTTGATCTTCGGCAGGATCTGCGCCCACATCTTCGCCTTCCAGTCGTCGACGACGATCGCCTCGAGGATCCCTGCGTTGAGCATCTCCAACATGTCCTCGTCCTCCAGCGCGTCGGGGACGAGGATGATCTTCATGGCGGGCTTCCTCTCTTTCGCGAAACGCCCGTTCAGCGCCTCGAGGCTCTCGTAATAGCTCGATGACTTGCGCACGTGGACGGTCTTGCCCGCGAGGTTCTCCACCGTGGCGATCGCAGGGGATTTCGGACCGGTGACGACCAACTCCCTCACGCCGGGAAGATCCGCCGGCGAGGCGAAGTCCACGACTTTCCGCCGTTCCTCTGTGACGGTGAGGTTGCCAACTGCAATGTCACCGAGTCCCTGGGCGATCTCCGGGAGCAGCTTGTCCCGGGTCGTGGGGTAGATGACCACGGTGATGGTGCGCTTGCCTTGCTTTTTCGGATATTTCTTGTTGATCCAGCGCTCGAAGTCGCGCACGTTGTCAGCGATGATGCCGCGCTCGCGCCCCTTGTCGTTAAAATACAGCGATCTGCTGTAGGGCACCAGCACCCGGATCACCCGGCGCTTAAGCATCCCGTTGAAGTCGCCGGTCCAGGATTTTTTCTGGATTTCAATATGGCGTGCCGCAGGTTTGGTAGTCGGCGTGGGCTTGGTCTGACCGGATGGCTTGGCTTGTGCGCCGAATGCGATAAACAGCGATGCGATAACGACAAACGAAAGGCTTCCGAGGGGCACCATTTTCTTCATCGGGGTTTTCCCCTCTCCCTTGGACTGCCTTACATGTTGGGCATCCTCCGTCCTGAGTATCCCAAATCCGGCGTCAACTTGCCAACGCCTGGTCAAGCGGTCTGGACTTCCCCTGGTTTTGTAGACGCCTGATCGGGTAATGATGAGGGTCCCGGCGTTGAGTGAACCCCTTCCAGACCCCGTAAAAGGCCTTTTCTTGCAAGGGGTTTGCGGTCCGTGCAGCTTCCACAACAGATATCATTCGCCTGATTGAAATGGTGCCGAAGGGGGGACTCGAACCCCCACGGGTTTCTCCCCTCCCCGGTCCGTCGTGAATCCCCCAACCGACTAGAGGGGCCAGGTCCTTTTTATTCTCCCCCGTTTCATAATCGGACGGGGATCGACTCCCAGTCTTCCTCATGCCGGAACGAATCCGGATTCCTGTCTGGTCAATCTCAAGGGGTGGATCATGCGAATCGCCACACCCAGCGGGGGTTCGTTCTACTTGGCAACGAGGAGGCAGATCCATGAAAGAGCAAACCGGATCACAGACCATGAACGGGGTAAATGTCAGCAGACTGAAGGAGATCATTCAAGCGATCGGTGAAAAGCCGTCCCTGGCAGACTTCAGATTTCGGATCGTGAACAGATGGCAGGGGGGAGGTCTTAACCAGACGACCGTGAAAGCCTCGTTCGGAGCCGGGCAGGAATTTACAGACCGCAACGGGAAGTTCACGATGCAAGCCGATGAGCCGCCAATACTGCTCGGTGAGGACAAGGCGGCCAACCCCGTGGAACATCTTCTTCACGCATTGGCCGCCTGCGTGACCACTTCGATGGTCTACCATGCCGCGGCGAGAGGAATTCCTCTGGAAGGAGTTGAGTCCCACCTGGAAGGAGAGCTCGACGTGCACGGATTCCTGGGCATGAATCCGAACGTGCGCAAAGGATTCAAGAACATCACCATGAATGTGCGTCTCACCGGCAACCTGAGTGACGAGCAGAAGCAGGAAATCGTGCGACTGGGTCCTCAATTCTCCCCGGTCTACGATATGGTGACAAATCCGGTTCCCGTGACAGTGAAGCTATCGACCTGATTCGCCGGCAAGCCACAAATCGGCCACACGAGCCGTTTTCACGAAAAAAGGGATTCCGGCAGAATACCGCAATCCCTTTCAAAACCGTGATGGCGCCGGGGGAACTCGAACCCGCACGGGTCTCCTGATAGGTAGGCTCAAAGATTTAAAAAAACTAGATTGCTGAAAAAGAGGACGGAGCCGATGGCCCCGTCCCTGGCTTCGCCCACTCCCGATTCGAATCAGTCTTATTCAACGGTCAATATGTATGTGACATCCACTTCGAAGAGCTCCGATCCGTTGAAACTATCACAGAGGTCTCCATGGATCTCGATCGTGTGCGCCCCCTCCTCCAAGGGGGGTATCAGAACACAGAGATGCGGGAGATGGCGAAATGACCACATCGTTCCATCACGCATTGCCAATGCGCCAATATATGGTCACAATGCCAAAATATACGAGATCCTAGAGTAAGGGATAGAGGAAGTGATATTAGCATCCGTCAGATAATAATAGGATTTATTATTTAATAATATCATTATATTAAACCAAACCTAGATAGGCACCGCAACGCTTGGCATGGTCTTTGTAACTATAAGAAGACAACCGGAAAAAGTGAAAAGGAGGACACGGTAAATACGCAATTTATTAACGAATTAATTATTGGCGAGATTAACCAACCCGGAAAGGCAACCCGAAGAGGATTGCTGTGATAGATCGATCAGCATGCGGCTCATATTGCAGGTCGATCAAGAAGGAGAAAAAGAGATGAAAACGACACTTTCCATAATAGGAATTGTGGTTCTGGGTTTCTTCCTACTCACGGCAGCGGGGATTTCCCCGGCCGTAGGGGAGACCAACAAATTGGGCGGGAACGAGGGACCGGTGATGGAAGCGAGTGGAACCCCATCGTTCGGAACCGAGGATTGGGTAGGGCCTAAGGAACAGGATCCGGTCGTGACGGTGAAAACCCCATCGTTCGGAACCGAGGATTGGGTAGGGCCTAAGGAACAGGATCCGGTAGTGGCGGTGAAAACCCCATCGTTCGGAACCGAGGATTGGACAGGGACCATGGAATCTTCCGAGGCAGTGGGAGCCGGTGCGATACCGGCACCGGCCTGCGAGGATGTTTCGTTGGACGATTACAGTCCCGAATGTTAGACGCGCGGAGCAAACCGCAGCGTAAAGAAGGGCGGGGTTTTCCTACCCGCCCTTTTCATTTTCACGTCCCATAAGTCATCCTTCGATGCAAGATTTTTTATTACTGCTAAAATAGGCCCCAAAATACCCCGAACCGTTGTGATACTATGGCCTTATTTATCATGATTACAATAAATTTCGGGGTACATTTAGTGGCAAGAAATTGCAAACCATATAACATTTGAATTATTGGGAGATTGATTTATTAAAGATGGTGAATCATGGTCCCTGAAATAAAATATACCAAAAGTTCAGATGTTCACATTGCCTACCAAACATTAGGAAAAGGACCCATCGATTTGGTTTTGGTTCCAGGATGGGTCTCCAATATCGAGGCTTTTTGGGAAGAACCCAACATCGTCCGCTTCTTCCAGAAACTTGCTGGGTTCTCTCGATTGATCATCTTCGACAAGCGCGGAACCGGTTTGTCGGACCGGGGTATTGAAGCGGCGACCCTCGAAGAGCGTATGGACGATGTGCGGGCAGTACTGGATGCGGTCGGCTCGCATCGAGCTGCCGTGCTGGGCTACTCCGAGGGCGGCTCTATGTGCACCCTTTTTGCGGCCACTTATCCCGATCGCACGGCGGCCCTCATCACAATCGGCAGCTACGCCCGACGTCTGCGGGCGCCTGACTACCCGTACTTCACCGATAGAGAGGAAGCACTCAAGGCCGTAGAGGCAGCAGCGGCGGAATGGGGAGGGCCGGTTTGGATCGATACCCGGATGCCGTCGGTGGCACATGATCCGCTGATTCGCCAATGGTGGGCGAAGTTCCTGCGCATGAGTGCCGGCGCTTCGGCGGCCGCGGCACTACAGCGGCTCAATATCGAAATTGACGTTCGGCATGTCCTGCCTTCAATCCGGGTGCCGACCTTGATTCTTCATGCCGCGAAGGATCACGCCATTCCTGTCGGTGCGGGCCGATACATGGCAGCCTGCATCTCGAATGCAAAATTCGTTGAGGTCGACGGGGTTGACCATCTCCCGTTCTACGATAAATCAGACGTATTCGTGCAGCACATCCAGGCATTCTTGACGGGAAGCGCCGCCCCGGCCGTCTCCGAAAGTCGAGTCTCGACCTTGATGTTCACGGACATAGTCGGGTCGACCCAAATGGCATTCGAAAAGGGCAATCTCCGGTTTGGCGATCTTCTCGAGGCGCATCACAAAGCGGTCCGCAGCGAGCTGGCGCTATACCGCGGCGAGGAAATTAACACTGCTGGGGACGGTTTCTTGGCGTCGTTCGATGGCCCTGCTCGCGCAATCAAGTGTGCCTTGGCAATCGTGAACTCCATGAGCGGGCTCGGCATTGCCTGTCGCATTGGCCTTCACACCGGCGAGTGTGAGGTTCGCCAAGGTCGATTGCACGGGATTGCGCTGCACATTGCCGTGCGGGTTGCTGCGTTGGCGTCACCTCGCGTGGTGTTTGTCTCGCAGACGGTGAAGGATCTTGTTGCCGGCTCCGACCTCACCTTCGTGGACGCTGGATTACACACGCTCAGAGGCGTGCCCGGCGAATGGCAACTTTACGCGGTTGTGGACCGATAGTAGTGCCAGGCGTCGGCGTCCTTGCGACGGCGGCACGCCCACGGTGCCTCGCCCCGGTACTCCCATATGCATGGCGGACATCATCTCCCGCATCCCCGTCCAGCCTTGGTTGCATAGCCCGATCGCCTCGTCGATGTCCGGGTGCCGATCGGCAGGTACCAGGGCCTTGACGGCGCGGAGCCGGTCCTTCTGGAACTCCTCGAGGGATGCGATCCGGGACTTGTACGCAGACTGACATGCCCCCCTCAAATCGGTCCGAGATGTAGTAATGCTTTTCAGACCGATTTGAGGAGGAGGCACTCGCCTCCAGGAAGGAGTACATCCGAAACGGATCCCCGGTGACCTGAAGCCATACATGGATGGACCACTTTTAAGCCACTCGGGGCGTTTTCACGAAAAAAGGGACTCCGGCGGTAAGCCGAAATCCCTTTCGTTATCCATATGGTGCCGAAGGGGGGACTCGAACCCCCAAGGGTCTCCCCACCACCCCCTCAAGCCCAGGCAGCCTTAAAATGAGGCTGCATCCTTATCAATATCAAATATTTACAGGAGGACCAAAATGCCACTTTTGGTAATTTTATGGAGATTTTGTACGGCTTCCCAGGAAATTGGACACAAATGAGACACTCACCATTACGATCGCCTTCACATGGTCTTGGACACCCTCGAACAGGAACCGGGAACCGTAGGATCCAAACCGGTTCGAGTCCTACTTGGCTCCCCGAATGTGCCGCTCTACTAACCGCTCGGAGCCCGAGGCCTGGTTCCAGATCATCCACATCGCCCAGGAAGGCAACAACAGTAGTCCTGTGGCGGACTATCGAGAACAAACAGTCGAGATCACACTCGGACCCAAGGGGACCTTCGAAATCGGCGACATCGCCATCGTGATGCGCCGGGAGCCGACCGGGAGGGCAGGGAACGCCGTTCTTTCCCGCGAATCCCCGGGACCCCATAGGATATCCTTAAAATATCCGAAGTCCGACGAGGGGACGTACTCCCATGAACGGGGCACCCGAATTTCTCGAGAACCTGGCGACGGTTCTCTGCGTCGCCGGGATCACCACGGTAATCTTCCAGCGGCTCCGCCAGCCGGTCGTCTTTGGGTACCTCGTCGCCGGCATGCTCGTCGGGCCCCACATCCCTTTCCCCTTGGTCGCCGATTTTTCCACGATCCACACGCTGGCGGAACTCGGCGTCATCCTCCTCATGTTCTCCCTTGGGCTCGAATTCAATCTCCGGAGGCTTTTCGACGTGGTACCGACCGCGGGGGTGGCCACCCTGGTGGAGACCAGCCTCATGATCTCTCTGGGGTACGCCGCGGGCCGGATGTTCGGCTGGACCCCGCTGGAGAGTTTCTACGGCGGCGCGATCCTCGCCATCTCCAGCACGACGATCATCGTCAAGGCGTTCCCGGAGCAGGGGATCAAGGGGAAGTTCACCGAGATCGTCTTCGGCATCCTGATCGTCGAGGACCTGATCGCCATCCTCCTGCTGGCGATCCTTACGACCGTTTCTGCAGGCAGCGCCGTCTCGGCGCGGGAACTTGCGTGGGCGGGCGGGCGCCTCCTCGCGTTTATCGCCAGTCTCCTGGTCTTCGGGATGCTGATCGTTCCCCGCCTGATACGCGCCGTCGTCCGGCTGGACCGCCCGGAGACGACGCTCGTGTCCAGCATCGGGATCTGCTTCGCCGCCGCGCTGCTGGCCCACGGCTTCGGGTATTCCGTAGCGCTGGGTGCCTTCATCGGCGGCGCGCTGGTCTCGGAATCGGGAGCGGGGGAGGACGTCGGGCGGCTCGTCGAGCCGCTGCGCGACGTGTTCGCCGCGATGTTCTTCGTCTCCGTCGGGATGCTGATCGACCCGCTCCTGGTGGCCCGCCACTGGATCGCCGTCGTCCTGTTCACGCTCCTGGTCGTGGCCGGCAAGATCGTCGGGGTCACGGTCGGCGGCTTTCTCGCCGGATACGGAGTCCGCACCTCGGTCAGGGCCGGGATGAGCCTCTCCCAGATCGGCGAGTTCTCCTTCATCATCGCAGGGGTCGGTCTCGCCTCGGGCGCCTCGCGGGATTTCCTGTATCCGGTCGTCGTCACGGTCTCGGCCATCACGACCCTTTCCACCCCATGGATGATCCGGTGGTCCAACGCCGCAGCCTCCCGGATCGACCGCGGCCTCCCCAAGCCCCTGCGGACCTTTGCCGCGCTCTACTCCTCCTGGCTGGGAGAGCTGCGCACCAAGAGCGAAACCGGAACCCCTTCCGTCCAGATGCGCAGGCTTGTGCGGATCCTGCTGACCGACCTGGCGGTGGCGCTCGGTATCCTCTCGGGAGCCTCCGCGTGGGGAAACGCAATCGCCGCATGGATCGCCTCCTCCACGGGGCTCTCCCCCCTTTTCGCCCGCTACGCCTTCCTCGCCGCAGTCGTTGCGATATCGGGCGCCCTCTGCTTCGGGGTAGTCCGGAGTGCACGGCACATCGCGCTCGCGCTCACCGCCAGGGCGATGCCAAAAGCGGAGCCGGGCAAACTCGACCTGGCGGCGGCCCCTCGCCGGGCGCTGGAAGTCACGCTGCAGGTCGGCATCGTCCTTCTGGTGGGAATGCCGGCGCTTGCGATCGTGCAGCCGTTCCTGCCTTCCCTGCCGGTGGGCGCCGTCCTCGCGGGGGCGTTGCTGCTGTCCGGGATCTGGTTCTGGCGCGGCGCCGCCAACCTGGAGGGCCATGTCCAGGCGGTGTCCGAGGTCATCGCGGATGTCCTGGCGAAACAGACCGGCCCCAGGTACACCGAGGGCGACGCCCACGCGCTCCGAAGGATTCGCGAGGTGGTCCCCGGATTGGGAAACATCGTCCCCCTGCGCCTTGGCCTCGGCAGCCATTGCGTGGGAAAGACGCTGGCGGAGCTGGACGTGGGGAGCCAGACCGGGGCGACGATCCTGGTGATCCTGCGCGACGACGGGGAGGCGCTCATTCCCGCCGGCAAGGACATCCTGCGGGCGGGGGACCTCCTGGCGCTTGCCGGGTCACCGGAGGCGATCGAAGCGGCCCGCAAGGTGCTTGTGTCGGGTCCGGAGAACTCCCGGTGAGCGCCCGGGCACAGCGAAACTTGGCAAGGAGGCGACATGTTGGATTTGGGTTGGTTGGGCCAAATTGCGTTTACGTGGGAATTTCTGGTGGCGGTGATGAGCATCGTGCTCATCGACCTAGTGCTGGCTGGCGACAACGCCGTAGTCATCGCCATGGCGGTCAAAAACCTGCATGGCAAGGACCGCCAGTTGGGAATCATTCTGGGTTCCGGCGGCGCCGTCCTCGTTCGGGTGATTTGCACCTTTCTGGTATCGCAGCTGCTAAACACGTCCTTCGTCAAGCTGATCGGCGGCGCCGCCGTCATCTGGATCGCCGTCAAGCTGCTGACGCAGGGCACCAAAGACGAATCGCACGGAAAGGAGTGCCACAGCGTCTGGCAGGCACTCTGGATCATCATCGTCGCGGACCTGAGCATGGGCATCGACAACATGTTGGCCGTCGGCGCGGCCAGCCATGGCAACGTGTTTCTGCTTCTATTCGGTTTGATCCTCTCTATCCCGATGGTGCTGTTCATGAGCACCTGGCTCTCCAGGCTCATGGATGGCTACCCCATTATTCTGTGGGTCGCCGCGGCGGTGCTGGGCAAAGTGGGCGGGGAAATGATGATTACCGATCCATGGGTGAATACGCTGCTCAGCCCTTCCGTGTGGAGCCAATATGGATTCATGGCTTTCTGCGCTGTTTTTGTGTGCGTCTTTAGCAAATGGGTCAACTCCAGCCGCAGGAGGTGACCAGCCTCCCGTTATCGGTCCACCCGTATCTTAGTGTATGAGCCCTCCCGGAATCACCATTTATCGATAAGGATTTGAAGATACCGGTAGCGGGAATGCAATCGTTTCGGGAGCGGGAGGCCGAATAGGCAAAGAGGGATGGTTGGTGGAGGCAGCTAAGGAAGGACCATCATGTGAAGGACCAACTTGGACATAGCTCCATCCAGATCACCGTGGACACCTACGGGCACTTGATCCCCGGAGCAAACCGGGAGGCGGTCAACCGGCTGGCCGAGATGGTCGAAAATCCGCAACCTATACGCAACCAGGAAGAAAAAAGGGGTCAGACAAAATCGCCTGACCCCCTGAAAAGATTGTTGGGCCACGAAGGATTCGAACCTTCAACCTCCTGATTAAGAGATACCCAGGAGGGGCAAAAATTTCAATTGTTTCAGAGGCTTGCGATGGTCAAAAAGGGTTAAATTGGGTCAAACTGGGCCGGCAAATGCGCCTCGGGCGCGCCCCATCTGAAAGAATTCGAACCGCGTCAGAAATCCCGATCGAAGCGGACCTGTCGGACGATGATGATGTCCCGAAGTATATCAAGGCAACGAAAAAAGTTTTCCATCTCCGCAGGTTGGGGATGCCTTAGACCACTATCGCCGAGAGCGTGGGGGTTAGTGTGTGGACGGCGAAAAGAGCAGCTCGCTGGAGGAGAACCCCTCCCGTGGGCAGGCAGCGGATCTCCCGCCATGGCATAGAGTTCGGCACCTCTGTTCCCCGGGCCAACGAAGCGGCGGTAATATGTCCTGCTCCATGCCTTGCCGCCATGAAGGGATTTACGGACCGCAATAAGGCGACCGGGAACCGCACCTCTTCCCTCCTCCCCTTTCCCCTCGACGTTTTCGGTGCGCGGGGGGGTCGGGTTGAACACCATCCCATCGCGTGTATACTGACGGCAAAAGGCTGCCGGGGGCGGCGCCGCGTGGGGATGGGGGGGGCGGGAGTGTCGGGACGGTCGACACGCCCCCGATACTGACCGGCCGATTGGAGGAAAATCCCTCTTGGATGGGCCTGTTAAAAAAAGAAAACTGCTGTCGGGTGTTCTTTATCCTTTGAAGGAGACGGGCATCAATGGGCAAAGCAAAGCGGATCTCGGTCGCCGTGATCTACAATTCTCCGGGCGATGACGAGTATGAAGCCCTCCGCAAGAAGGTCCGAGCCAAAAAAGTCACCTCTCCGACAGGGGACATTACGGACCTGGAGGAGATTGCCACCGTCCAGGAGGAGATCGACGCCCTGCTCGAGGGACTCGAAAAGGTGGGATTTGACGCCCGGCCGGTCAACATCAAGGACGATTTCAACCGCCTTCTCAGGGGCTTGACGGCCCCCCGGCCCGACGTTGTGTTCAATCTGGTGGAATTCTTCAACGACAATCCCCTCCACGAAGACCGCGTCGCCGCCCTCTACGATCTGTTGCAGATTCCGTATACCGGGTCCCCCCCGATGACGCTGGCCATCTGCCAGCGGAAAGCGCTGACGAAACAGATCCTCAAGGCCTTCCGCATCCCAACGCCCCGGTACAAGCTCATCAAGCGGAAACCCATTCCCAAGCTGACGGGACTCCGTTATCCTCTCATCGTCAAGCCCGCCTGGGAGGATGCGAGCGCGGGAGTGACCGAGGAGGCTGTCGTCACAGACCGGGACCAGCTGGAAAACGGCGTCCGCACGATTCTGGCCGATTACGAACAGCCCGTCCTGGTGGAGGAATACATCGAGGGCCGGGAGATGGGCGTGTCCGTGATGGGCAACCGGAAACCCCGGGTGCTGCCTGTCGAAGAGATCGATTTTTCCGACCTTCCTCCGGATCAACCGGCGATCGTCACCTACGAATCCAAATGGGATCCCCTGAGCAAGGATTTCCACAGGGGAAGGCTGGTCTGCCCCGCGAAACTTCCGCGGTCCACCCAGCAGCGGGTCAGAAAGGTGGCCCTCCAGGCCTATCAAGCGATGGGCTGCCGCGATTACGCCCGGGTCGACATACGCCTGGACAAGAGCGACAACATCTTCGTCCTGGAAATCAACCCGAATCCGGACCTCACGGAGGGAGTGGGTTTCATCGCTTCCTCGGCTGCGGCCGGCATCTCTTTTCCCAAGGCGCTGCGGATGATCGTCGACGAGGCGCTGAAGAGGGGATCGGCTCCGTCCGACTAGGCTCCCCCTGTCGAAGGGGATGCGCCGCCGAAGGACCGAGCCCGACCGAGTGACATAAGATGGCCGATATACGGAAGCTGCTGTTCAATCGGGACACGAAGAAACTCGAGGTGTTGACCACGCCGGTGAACAAGCTGGGGTTGAGCCTGAGGACCTCTCTGGTTCAGCCGCAGATCGTAAAGCTCCTGGCGCGGCTGAAACGCCGCGGCATCAAGCTCAGGCCGCGCTTCTATCTTGGAGAGGATTGGGGCTGCGTCAGCGGAACCTCGAATATCGAGATCGGATTCTACGAAGCCGACCCGCTTCTCCAGGAACTGAACAAAGAGATCCGCGGGTGGACAAATGACACGCGAAAGATCGACTACCTGCTTCGCCACGAGACGGGGCATGCCTTCTGCTATACCTACCGCCTTTACAAGAACAAGGAGTTTCGGAACATCTTCGGAGTCAAGGGGAAATTCTTCGATTCCTATCCGGCCACGGATCGCTACAAGCCCCATCTCTGGAGCCGCGATTTCGTCAACCCCAATCGGGACCACTACGCCCAGAAACACCCGGATGAAGATTTTGCCGAGACCTTCGGTGTCTGGCTTTCCCTCCCTTACAACTGGAAAAAGGTTTACCGCACCAGAAAAGGGGCCCTCGCTAAACTGAGATTCGTCGAGGACATCGTCGGCCATTTCGGCGACAAGCCGCCCCTGGTGCCTCTCGACCCCGCCAATCTCGATGTGCCCGTGGAAGCCATTTCCAGGACCGTCGCCGAAGTCCTCGGGGCGCCGCTGACGCGATATCGAAAGAAGGCGACGGGCTTCATCGACCCGCATCTGAAAAAGATCGGCCGGTACCGGCTCCGTTCCACCGATCCCGGCAGCATCCCCCTGGCCAATGTGATCACCGCCCGCCGCAAGTTCATCCTCGAGGCCCTGGTACGGAACACGAAGGTGACGGCTCCCCAGGCCTCGTTTCTAGTCAACAAAATGCAGACGCGCTCAAGGACGCTGCACCTTTACGTTCCCCTCGCCATGATGGACAAGTGTCTGGTCGATATCGTCAGCCTGGCTACGGCTCTGGCCACCCGTTTTGCCTCTAGGAGAAGCCTGATCATCTAAGCCGGCCTTCTCCCCATCTCATGTGCGCATGATTCTTCCCGGGCAGTATGGCATTATCCTCGAAAGATCTAACCCTGATGGGTATTAACAACGGGGCCTCCTGGTCTGGTCCGGACATAGACGTTGACCTCAAAGACTTTAGCCAATGACTTCAGTTGCGCGTGGGGCTCAACATGGTAGGGGGGCTATGCGGCAACCAGTCGCCTCCGCATCGATCTGCCCAGGAACCGAAAGGGCGGTACCTTCCCAAGGGCGCCGTCCCCGATCACGGAGAGGAGTGGAGATCCCCGACTACGGACCGCCGTAAGGCGACCGGGGACCGGACCTCTTCTCTCCTCCCCTTCCGCTCTCGGAGAAGGGGCGGCCGCCGGTTCGACCACTTTCAGATGGCGCGCCCCTGAGGATTCGAACCTCTGGCCACTTGATTCGTAGTCAAGTGCTCTATCCAACTTTAGCTAAGGGCGCGTCCGAGAGGAAACCATCAAACCGAAAGGGGTTTCCGGCGTCAACTACGGATCCGCGAACCCACCTTTTCACCCCGAAAAAGGCGGTTGTTTGCACGGGGTTTGCAGTCCGTGCGGCTTCTTCCCTTTGCGGTCAAGGTCCTGCCAATCCGCGGTGGATTCCCTGTCCGACCGGTGCCGAAGCCGGTTCGACTCCCCGCAAGCCACCAACCAGCTTTCGTGGACCTCCTGAAGTCGCTAGTATTCCATCCCCCGCGCATGCTGTATTATTTATCTTGGGGTATTTCCGGGATGAAGGGAATCGCCCCTCGTCCGGAGTAATCCGGGATAACTGGTCGCCGGGAAGTCCGACGTTCGAAGGATAGGAAGGGGGTGAACGCCGGTCGATCGGTAGCCGCAACAAGACCCGACAACGAAGCCCAGGCGGAGCTTTCGTTCGCCTCTTGTTCGAAAAACCGCGAACGGGCGTTCCCTCGCCATGTCATGACAAGGCGGAGGCCATGCTCGAAAAAACGCATTACAAATGCCGCAATGGAATTCGGGCCGTCCGTCGCTGGTTCATTCCGTATCTTTTTTCCCTCGTGTACCACGACAGGTTCCGACCCATACTCTGTTACCTATTCACAGACTGGAAGTGCAACATCGACTGCCATTACTGCTGGCAGTACGACAATCAGCTCCCCGGAATGTCCCTGGATACGGCGAAGTCCTCCATCGACTGGCTGAAATCGGTCGGTTGCCGGGTCGTGGCGATTATGGGGGGAGAACCCCTGGTGCGCCGGGATTTCATCCTCGAAGTCATCCGGTACGGCAGCGAGCGAGGTTTCTTCATGTACCTCCCGACCAACGGCTACCTCATGGATGAGAGGTTCATCGCCGAGGCCGGCCGCGCGGGGGTGACGGCCATCAACCTGGCGGTGGACTGCGTCGCCCCCCGACTGGGGTTGCCGAAAGCCCTGCTGGCTGTCGAGCGCCAGTTCCAGTACCTGGTGGAGCAACGGAAGAGATGGGGGTTCATCGTCTTCTTCAACATCAACATCTGCCGAACGAACATCAAGGACGTCAGACTGCTCACCGAGATCGCCCACCAGAACGGGATCGGGACGGACTATCACCTGAACGAGGCACCGCAAGAGGTCGCCAACATCGACCACTTCAAGCATCCGGAATTCGACCTGGGCATCACATCGAACGAATATGACGAGGTGGAGGAACTCCTGGATTGGATCATTGCCCGGCAGAGGGAAGGTTGGTGCATGGTCAATTCCATACCCCACCTGCAGACCATGAAGGAAAGGATGAGGGGACGCATCTCCCCATGGGACTGTCGTGCCGGGCACAACGGCGCCCTGATCCGACCCGACGGCACGCTCTCCCCCTGTTTCGACCTGATAACCTACAATCACGACTGGGGGAGGATCTGGGAGCCCCGTTTCGACAGCGATGCGCTCCAAAAGGTCAGGGAATCCTGCCTGACTAAGTGTTCTTCGACCTGCTATGTCACCATGGCTTCGTATTACAGCCTGCGCACCATTCCCCGATGGATCGCAAAGCATACGCAAATGGGCTGACCTCCAGTGGAACATCGCCCCCACCCTCCGGGAGATCGCCGGATGAAATCGTGCTCGGGAGCAAAGTGCAGGAAATCATGTGGTGCGGGCGCGAGACCTTTTCCATCCGGCACCCATCCTTGACCCGTCGCCGGGGAAATTCCCGGCTCGCTTCCGGAATGCGGGACAGGAGTGTCTAACCCGAAACGATGGTGCCGAAGGGGGGACTCAAACCTCCACGGGTCTCCCCGATTACCTTCCGTGTGAATCATCTCCGTTTCCCCCCCCGCGATCGCAACATCCCAGAATGAGCAGCAATGGCGGATGACAGCGTGAATTTATCGATCGGAGGGCTCAATCGCTGGCAAATGCATGGTCTATGATGTACCGCCAGGATCCGTCATCCTGCTGTCTGACAACCTCCGCGGTACGCGATGACATCTCCATCGGTTTGCCGTCGGGACGGGTCCCGGACAGTTTCCACTCCGCCTGCAGCAGCGCAATGCGTTCTACGCGCATACAGTAGAGATTTTTGCAAGTCATCCGCCCATCGATTGCGAGAAGCCGCATAAGAACCTCACGGATCGCGGTTTCACCGACAGCGCGTTTTCCCGGACTGGGTGCCATCATCGCGTCTGGCTGGTATAGCGCCATGAGGCGCTCGATCTCCCCCGAGTTATACGCTTCTTCGAAAGCGGCGTTTATGTCTTGCGGCTCCATCACCTTCATCGACCCGCCCTCCTCTTTTTCCCACGGATTGATCGTTTGATCCTTGGATGTCGCAACTCGGCCCCTGAATTTCCCTGGGGCCCATTCTCCACCCCTCCCGGGAAGCCACGGGAACAACGGGAGAATAGCAGGAGAACGCATAGGCCCTTTAGACGAAAAATATAATGCCAGCAACAAATTAGCCACTCGGGCCATTGTTAATGAAAAACGGAACTCCGGCGAAGGGCCGAAATCCCTTTGAGTATTGAGATGATGCAGAAGGAGGGACTCGAACCCCTATGGGTTTCCCGGTAGTAGACTCAAAGATTAAAAAAAAATTTAGATTGCTTAAAAAATACCATGTCGGTCTCCCCGACTTCCCTAGACTGGGGTTGGCAGACCACCAATCCCGGGTAAGGAGGAACCGACATGGCAAAAGTCAGTGTAGCAGGCATTCAAAAGTTCGTTGAAGGTGGC
>Ga0210097_1000183_pt1 | contig 27080 bp, 28 predicted proteins | sample Joice_CattailNLA_2_FD_185521 | JGI IMG/M metagenome (GOLD analysis project Ga0210097, IMG submission 185521) | Wetland microbial communities from San Francisco Bay, California, USA, that impact long-term carbon sequestration - Joice_CattailNLA_D2... | ecosystem: Environmental > Aquatic > Marine...
ATGGAAGAACTCTTCTCTTACGGGACCAATTCGCTGGATCGTCATTCTTTCCAAAAAGCTCTGGACGACATCGGTGCCGTCGAATCGGCCGGTTCGAATTTTTCGTTGCAGGTGCTCAGCGACCATTTTGAGCCCGGTGTCCGGCTGCTGGCCGACAATTTGCTCCACCCGGCCCTGCCGGAAAAGGCCTTTGAGATCGTTCGGCAGCAGGTCGCCGCAACGGTCGCCGGCCAACTTCAGAGCCCTGATTACTTGACGGGTCACGCCCTCAGGAAGGCACTCTTCCCGCACAACGATCCCACGCTGCGCCAGGCAACGAAGGACTCCGTCAACGCATTGAGACTGTCGGACGTGAGCGCCTATCATCAGAAAATTTACCGGCCCGACTTGACGACCATCGTTGTCATCGGCAACGTGACGGTCGAGACTGCCAGGGCTGTGGTGCTGAAATATTTCGGACACTGGGAAGCTCGTGGGCCGCAACCCGATGTCCTGCTGCCGGCGGTGCCGGACAACAGCCCGGTCGTCGTCGCCGTGCCCAATGAGACCCGCGTGCAGGACCGTGTCATTTTGGCTGAAACGATGCAGTTGAGCCGATCGGACCCGGACTACTATGCTTTGGAACTGGGCAACCATGTTTTGGGCGGCGGCTTCTATGCCACCCGGCTCTATCGGGACCTGCGCGAAAAGACGGGTTTGGTTTACCAAATCGATACTTCCTTTGATGTCGACAAAACGAGGGCGCGCTACATCGTGCGCTATGCCTGTGATCCGCGCAACGTGTCCCGGGCCCAGGCGATCATTCAGCGAAATCTGGATGCCATGCAGACAGCTCCCGTGACACCGGAGGAATTGAATGTGGCCAAAGCCATGGCCCTGCGTGACATACCGCTGTCCGAGTCGAGCCTGGCAAGTATTGCCGACGGGCTTATTTCCCGCACGGAACTCGACCTGCCGCTTCAGGAGCCATCGCTGGCAGCACGACACTACCTGGCGCTTACCGCGGGCCAAATCAGAGCGGCCTTTGCTAAACGGCTGCGGCCGGGGGACCTGGTTCGGGTAACCGAAGGACCCCAGCCCGAGTGATGATCACACGCGATCAAAATTAATTCATGAATTCACGGTGATAAGGCGCCAAAACGTCCGATCACTCTGCGCCAGAGACAAAAAACTCCCTGGAAGTCCTTTTGACTTCCAGGGAATTGGACAGGTTAATAGGCCGAGCGCATGCGGCCGGTATCTTTATCCACGATTAGCATGTCAACCAGAGAATTATCTTTGGTTAGCAGGTCGGCCTCGAAAAATGATCCTTCATCTTTGATTTTTCCCAGCTTTAAATTCGGATTGTGTCTGGATTTTAAATTATCTTCGAAAATCCTTTCGGCACCGTTTCGATCCAAATATTTTTGATGCTGATAGTAATGCGGCTCATTTTCATAGCCCGGACCCATCATGCCCGGTCCCATTACCGAATCCTGGGAGCCACCGTAGCCCATCATTCCCGGTCCCATATCGTAACCGTGATAGCTACCGGAGTCCATCATGCCGTTATCCATCGCTTGTGCTTCAAGAGGACTTTGTGCTATCAGCATGGCCAAAGCGCCCGCTAGTCCGCATAGAATTAGTTTTTTCATTTTAGTGCCCTCCTTGTGATTAATGCTGAAGATTTGGCAACGTTTTTCTCTGCCGTTTAAAAAAATATAAGGTTGCAAATTCCAGTCCGGTATCAGCGCCCAACTGATTTTTATGTAAGACTGGAGGGCTTTATTATGTCCGAGATTGTCCTACATCTCCGTCAGATCCAGGTGGAGAGACTCAATCCGGATACCGAGCTAAGTTAAATGATCCGACATCAGACTGTTATAGACGTCATCCGATTCTGCCTCGACGATGGCATGCAGTCTTTTAAACTGTTTCATGAGGTTTTCGGCAAACGGCGTTAACCTTGAGCCTTTGCCCTCCCGTACCACCAAAGGCTTTCCGATTCTTTCTTCGGATGTCCGTATGCGCATCCAAACCGCTCGGTAGCTCATCTGTAACTGTTTGGCAGCCGCCTGCATCGAACCCAAACGACCAATCATGTCCAACATCCGATAGCGGCCGAGCCCAAACACGACGTTGCCCTCCATGTCTTCGATCCAGATCTTTGATCGGATCGCAAATGCTGCTTTTTCTTTCACGATTTAATCTCCAGGGTACTGGGGCTTACTTGGTTTTTAAAATTACAAACCTGTTTTGATACCATAGTTGATATTAATTTGTCCAAGCGAATTGGTCCTGTGGGAGTGAAAAGGCCAATTAGCTTTCAATCTGAATTGTACATTCACAGAAAGTAAATTCATGGAACTCGCTATCAGCAATCAGCAATTTCAAAATGATTTAAATTGTGATTTGCCCCGGACACAAAGAGAGTCATATTTTGAATCAGACCCACTGCTGCTATTGAATGAAGAACTCGAGGATCTCAGACTACCTCATTAAATCAGCGAGCCGGCCGTGAAGGATTGCTGAACATGTTGGAAGGTTCAGGCACTTCCGGCCAATCATATTATTGGCTGCTGATGGCAAGGATATTTGAGCTGGCGCTTTTCTGCGCCGGTCACTATGCCGACAACTGGGGTAAATGGGGAGTAGCTTTGGGGACGTCATTTAGATTAAACGGTCGCCGGCACATCTGGCGGCCATTTTTATTTCCTGAACTTGCGTTGACTTTTAATTCCGAAAATGTTTAAGAAGTGGTCAGATCCGCCAAACCATGATTGCAAAAAGGAGGTTAAAAATGATGAAGAAATTAGCATTGATCACGTTGGCAGTTGTTTTTGCATCCACGGTCGGGCTTGGCAGTGTCCATGCCGCCGACACGATCAAGATCGGCTTCAATGCGCCCTTGACGGGTTTTGCCGCCTCAGACGGAAAATCCGCGACCGAAGGCGCCGAACTGGCGGTCGAACAGGTCAACGCCGCCGGTGGCGTCAATGGCAAAATGCTTGAGCTGATAATCTATGATGATCAGGCCAAGCCGGCCCAGGCCATTCCCATCGCCAACAAGCTTATTGGACAGGACAAGGTGGTCATCGGTGTGTCCGGAAGCTATTCCGGCCCGACACGATCTGCGGCCACCGTTTTTCAGGAAGCCGGAATCCCTTACATCTCGGCCTATGCCATCCATCCGGACATCACCCGCGCCGGAAATTATGTTTTTCGGACTTCTTTTCTGGGTGAGGTCCAGGGACGCGGTGGTGCCAAGCTGATCGGAGACATCCTTGGCAAAAAGCAGGTGGTTATCATCACCTTGCAGAATGATTTCGGCCAATCCCTGGCAGCCGGTTTCAAGAGCAAGGCGGCTGATTACGGCATCAAGGTTGTCAACGAATATGAATATTCCATGAAGGACCGCCAGTTCGGTTCGATCGTGGCCAAGGTCAAAGCGGACAACCCGGATGCCATCTATGCCTCCGGATACTATTTCACCGCCGGGCCTCTGGTCAGTCAACTGCGGGCCGCAGGCGTGACCGTTCCCATCATCGGACAGGAAGGCTATGATTCCCAGAAATTCATCGAGATCGCCGGTCCCGCCGCTGAAGGGGTCATCATCACCACCAGCCTGGATCGCGACTCGGATGTGCCGGAAACGAAGAATTTTATCAGCGCCTTCGAGAAAAAAGCCGGATTTAAAGCTGATATGGTGGCCGCTTCGGCCCACACGGCGATTCTGGTTGCAGCCGATGCTTTAAAACGCGCCGGCACCAACGATCCGGAAGCATTGCGCAAAGCAATTGCGGCGACCAATCTAAAGGTCTCGACCGGCACGATATCCTTCAACAGCCTGGGTGAAGTTATGAAGGCCGTCCAGAACCAGGTAGTTAAAGACGGCAACTGGCACAGGCATTCGGTCATCGATGACCCGGCACTGCTGGCTCCTCCGGACAAATAAACCAACCGGAAGAGAACAAACCGGCAGGCTCGGTGGAAAAACGATATGCTTTACTTGATGCGGACGGGTGGTTGGATTTTCAAAATACAATATCCAATTTCCATTAAATTCAAGACAACGAGCTAGGGGATCGTTTTAGTGCTGTACCTGGAACTGCTCATTCAGGGATTGATACACGGCAGCATGTACGCTGTTATTGCGGTTGGACTGACACTGGTTTACGGTCTACTGCGCATCCTGCATGTAGCCCATGCCGGCCTTTTTACCCTTGGCGGCTACCTTGGCCTGTTGATTACCAATGCCACCGGAAGCCTGGCTCTCGGCATGCTCGCGTCAGCCGTTATTGTCGGCGTCGCGGGCATGCTGATGTATCGTCTCTGCTACCAGCCCATCTTGGATCGGCCGCCCTATGTTGCCCTGATCGCCTCTATTGGCCTGTTTGTCGCCATGGAGGAAATATTCCGCCTGGTTTTTGGACCCTACGGTCTGACATACAAAAACCCACCGCTCCAGTCACAGATTTCTTTCTTGGGTATCCAACTGCGGGCCGCCGAACTCGGGATGGTCATCGCCGCAGTCGTGCTTCTGGGCGCTTTATCCTATCTATCCCAAAACACCCGGACCGGAATCGCCTGGCGCGCCACCGTGGACGATCCTGAAATAGCGAAATCTTTCGGTATCGACACCATCAAAGTACGGTACCTGAACTTTTTCATTGGATCAGGCCTGGCAGCGGTAGCCGGGATTTTTGTTTCGCTGCTCAGCAACCTGGTAGAGCCGACCATGGGCGGTGTTCCTGCTTACAAAGCCCTGGCGATTATCGTGCTGGGGGGTCTTGGCAACGTCAAAGGCACCCTCATTGCCTCCCTGTTGTTGGGCGTAATCGAAGCCTTCGGAACCATATATATCGGCTCCATTCTGGACCGGGATGCCATTGCATTTGCATTTCTGATCCTGGTTTTGATGATTAGGCCGCAGGGCCTCTTTACAGGAAGATAGTTTATGGGAATTTATGAAATCAGCCTGGCCACTGTAGTGGGAATAAATATTATCCTGGCTCTCGGGCTTAACATGATCACCGGGTTTTGCGGGCAGATCAGCCTGGGGCACGCCGCCTTCTACGGTGTCGGCGCCTACACATGCGCCCTGCTGGCCAAGGCCGGCACACCCCTGCCGTTAGCCATTGCGGCCGGAATGATTTCAGCTGGGGCTGTGGGTCTGGTCGTGGGGCTTGCCAGCCTGCGTGTGCGTCACGACTTTCTGGCGATTACCACCATGGGTGTAGGGTTTTTGTTTCTGGGAATCGTTCGTCAGCAGGAAATTCTGGGTGGTGAGCTTGGCATTTCCGGGATCCCCTCTTCGGGGATGAGCAAGATCGCCTACCTGGTCCTGGTTTTCTTTCTTGTCGCGCTGTTTACCGCTTTCAGTTTGTGGATCAAACGATCCTGGATGGGTTTTGCCTTTGATGCGGTGGCCGATGATGAAGACACCGCACGGGTGATGAGCGTGGATGTGGGGGCTTACAAACTGGTTGCTTTTGCCATGGGTACTGCCATGGCCGGTGTGGCCGGAGGGTTGTATACATATTTTGCCCGCTTTCTTATGCCGGATGATTTTGGATTCATCGCATCCATCTCCGTGCTTTCGATGGTGGCGGTCGGCGGCATTGGATCGGTATTCGGCGTGATCGTGGCCACTATCATTCTGACCCTGATGCCTGAGTTTTTTCGTTTTATCAGCGACTACAAGCTGCTGGTTTACGGTACCCTGCTTTTTGCGGTTATGCGGTTTGCGCCCGAGGGACTGGCCGGACTGGCGCGCAGCCTGATAGACCGCATCAGGCCTGAAGTTAGCGCTGAAAAAGAGGTTGCCTGATGGGAGTGATCCTTGACATTAGAAATGTCACTGTCCGCTTCGGCGGCGTCGTTGCTCTGGACAATGTTTCGTTTCAGGTGAATAAGGGCGAATTCCTGTGCCTGATCGGGCCCAATGGTGCCGGCAAGACCACCATGATGCGAGCCGTTACCGGGGTCGTTAAGCCCCAGTCGGCTCAGGTTCTGCTCGCCGGCAGAGATATATCGAGCCTGCCGATACACAAAAGAGCGCGTCTGGGTCTGGCCTTGACCCACCAGATCGTGCGACCCTTCCGCTCAATGACCGTCCTGGACAATGTAGCCCTGACAGCCGGCCACCGCCTGATCGGCCGAATTTTTAGATCCATGGTCTCGCTGGATCGTTCAACCGAGCGGAGGCAAGCACGTAAATACTTGAGGCTGGTGGGAATCGAAGACGTTTCTCAAAAAAGCGTGGTTGGGCAGCCTCTGGGCGTCACCAAAAGGCTTGAGGTCGCCCGGGCATTAGCCCTTGAACCGAAGGTCCTGCTGCTGGATGAGCCCCTGGCCGGATTGAACAGTGTTGAAGCCGCTCGATTGGCAGATACAGTGGCCGACATCAACCGGGAGGGTCTCACCACCGTAGTAATGATCGAGCACAACCTGGGTGAAGTAATGCGGGTCAGCCAGCGACTGGTGGTGTTGGACAACGGTCGTAAAATCGCCGATGGATCACCGGCGGATGTGATGCGGAACCGGACGGTACGCGCCGCCTACGTGGGAAAGGAATATCAGAATGCTGCGGCTTGAATCTTTGAGTTGCGGATACGGTGACATGACGGCTGTACAGGGGCTGACGCTGACCATCCCAAATGGTGAGATTACGGCCCTGTTGGGTGCAAACGGTTCGGGCAAATCTTCAACGATCATGTGCATTGCGGGGCATGTGGCAGTAACGAAAGGAAGGCTCATTTACAAGGAAAAAGATATTACCGGCGCCACTCCTATGGCGAGAGTTGAGGCAGGTATTGCCGTGGTGCCCGAGGGTCGACGGCTGTTTGCCGGCCTGACTGTCAGGGAAAATTTGATTGTTGGCGGCTACAGCCAACCCAGGGTAAAAAACCGGGAGGGCATCGGTCGCGTTCTGAACCTGTTTCCCCGGCTGGGCGAAAGGCTGGGACAGCTGGCAGGATCACTTTCCGGAGGCGAACAGCAAATGCTGTCCATCGGCCGTGCCATGATGTCGCAACCGGAACTGCTCCTTATCGATGAACTCTCATTAGGCTTGATGCCGAAGATCATAGATATTTGCTATGAGGCCATCGCAGAGCTAAAAAATAACGGGTTGACCATTCTTTTGGTCGAACAGAGCACCCAACGTGCGCTGGAAGTTGCCGACCGCGTCTGTGTGCTGGAATCGGGAAGGGCAGTGTGGGAAGGCACAGCCATGAATGCCAGGGACAGTGCCGGGATAATCGATGCCCTGCTTGGACTGCAGGAGGAAGGGGATACGTCCTCCAAGGTGCTGTAAGGAAAAACGCTAACGGATTATCCGGATATATTAGGCGGGTTCCTTAGGGGCGGTTTTCTGTCAGGTGCTGATCGGTTCCCCTTTTTCGCGCATGAATTCAGCAAAGCTCTCTCTTTTTGGTATTTCGAATGGAAGGTCGTCTAAATCCCCGGGTATCGGGTGTCGACCGTAGATATGGCATGCCGCCACCGCTGCGTGAATATGTTCAGGCGGGGTTTCAGCCGGAATCTGGTTGAGGTGGATCATAAAGCGGCCGTCTCTGGCCATCTTATCGATATAGAGCTTGATCCGTTCCACAATTGCTTCCACCGGTCCCTCCTTCAGGAGGGTTGCATCGACACCTGCGGTTACCAGGGCGTTGTGTTTATCTGCAAACGTCTTCACTCGCTGAGGTCCGACCTCATAAAGGTCCGGATCCAGCACACTCAAGATACCGGGGCTGCATTTGAGTTTTTGCGAAAAGAACCGTTCCGGATCGCGGCTTTTGGCGTCCCCCCAGTTTCCCCGCGTCACCACCCGGTCCCCCAGATTTTCCCGCAGCCTCTGGGTGTAGGCGACCACATATTCATCCACCATATCAAGGGTGATCATGGGAGGAGAGGCCCAGGCATCGCGCCCGTCCATGAGCAGGTCCGGTATACCGATTTCACTTCGCATGACTTCGATATAGGGGCAGAGAACTTCGTCGCAAAGGAATTTAAAAAGACGATGCACAAAACCCGGCCTCTCGAACATATCATCAACGAGATTTTCATACCCCCGGATGTTAACCGCCAGACTAAAGGGGGCCGTAAAATAGGCGCGTTCCAGTTTGCCCGTCATCTCCAGAAAAGCCTTATTGACCTGCAGGACCCAGGGCATCCGGCCTGATTTATATGGATCGGGAGGGGTGACACGATCCAGATCCGAGGGCCTGCTGATCAAAGGCCTGGTGCGGTCGGCATCGGGTATCCCTTCCGGATCATAGTCGACCTTTTGCCCCAGGGCTTCGGCTTCTATATTATAGACATCCCAGAAATTAATTAGGGCGTCGACCCGGTAGTATTCGGTGACCAGGAGCTGTACACGTGCAAAAGTGAGGGCATCGGTGAAGAAATGTGCGGGGGAGACATCTGCCAGACGGGCTGAATGATCATTGCTTTGAGCCCCGATAACCACGGGGGTGTTTGCGACCGATGATTTCATGTCCGTCTTGATTTTGGTGGTCATATTAAATGCGCCTAGTCTTTTTTATGATTATTTGACGATATCACCAGTTCCCGAATGGCCTGCAGATGGCCGGCCATCAATTTGCTGGCAGCCCTTGAATCTCCACATTTAATTGCATTTACTATTTTTATATGTCCTTTTATAGAAAGTTTATTTCGATGGGGACTCTGGTAATCCTCATGTCGACTTTTCAGCAAAATGTGGTTAAAAAGCTCCACAACCTGCAAAAGAACAGAGTTGCCGGTAGCCTTGGCAAGGGCAAGATGAAATTTCTCATCGAGCTCTTTTGATTGAATGCTGTTATGCGGTGCCTTTTGCTGCTGCTCAAGCAGGTTTTCGAAAACCACAATATCTTTTTTTGCGGCATTGCGGGCCGCGAGCCCGGCGATCTGGGGTTCAAGCAATTCTCTGAATTGAAAGATTTCAGAAAGGGTGTTTTTTTCCCGGAGCATGGCGTTGGCCAGAGATTCAACCACAGACGATTCGTCTTCTAAAATAACGAAGGTTCCGCTACCGGGCCTGCTTTTTAAAACCTTTTTCTGTTCCAGCACTCGAATTGCTTCCCGCACAGAATGTCGGGAAACCTTAAAAATACATGCAAGTTCTCTTTCCGGTGGAAGCCGATCGCCATGCTTCAACCGTCCTTTTGCAATTAGAGCCTGAACCTGGTCGACTATCTGCTCGTGAAATTTGGTTTTGGATACAGCCTGCAAGTTGCCGGTCAGACTATTGCTTGATTTTTTTACCATCTACCTTTTCTGTCCTCTGTCTTCTATCCCCAGATCATGACGTACAGCATATTGCCGATCATAAGCGCCAGCAACAGTTTTACCTGAAAGATCGAGTTATGCAATGCAGCTGCATGGAGCAAAAAAGGGATCACCAGCATTAATAGCAATGCCGTGGTTTTCAGCCGGGCGCTGTGTCTTTTAAAAAAATTATCCATATCTGTTATTTGCCTCTAACCGAATAAAGATGCCAGCAGGGTAATAATGCCTATAATAGCGGTAATAACGAGCCCGTAGCGTAGAGTGGTCTTTAAAACCGGCCCTTCCTGGCCTGACAGGCCGACAGTGGAACAACCCACCAATATTTTTGCCGGAGCAATCATGCTTCCAAGGGCGCCACCGGTTGTCTGGGCAGCCAGTATCAGGGCCGTGCTGAGCCCGGCCATTTGTGCGGTTTCCTGCTGAAGGACTCCAAATACAACATTAGAGTTTGTATTGCTGCCTGTCATAAAAGCACCCAGAAGTCCGATCCAGGGCGAAATCAAGGGATAAAGAGAGCCGAAAATCCGGCTGATTCCTTCAGCCAGAATGTATATCATCTGGCAGTGATCCATTATCATGGCAAAACAAACCATGCTGACAATGCCCAGACTTGTTGGAACCCCGCTCTTGACGGTTTTTTGCAGGATGGCTGTTAATGCTCGGGGTTTATAAAAGCCCTTTGAACGGTAAACGAAAAAACTTATAACGGATGAGTATAACAGCAAAGCACCACCATGGCCGAAAAGATTGATGCCTTTGCCTTCGCCTGCTTTGGTGACCCATCCTTTTAAAGATACTATTTCCGGGAATCTAACGGTAAGGTTGACCTGCCCGAGAAATGCTTTGACCGAAGGTATCATAACCCCGGAAGAAACAAGGGTGATAAGAATAAGGTAGGCTGACAGTGCCCACCACAGCCCCATTTCCAGGCGGGCTTGTGAAGGAGACGTCTGATTGTATATTTTCAATTTTGCAACAGCCAGGCCGCATCCAAGCCCGACAAGGCTTGCGCCGAACCCGCCAAGGGTCCACATCCCGGAAACGGCAAGCGCATATTGGCTGCCGGCCATGGCTGATCCAACGATAAGAATCGCAATCAGACTGTGTTTTACCATTTTCCAGCCACCGTACACATACACGGCAAAAATACCGCAAAGAAAAGCGGAAATGCCAAGAAGGCCTGCGGACCAGGGCGCCAGATAGGAAGATTCAAGACCGGATACGGCCATAAGCGCCTGAAACGAAGCCCCCATTGAGCCAAATGTGACGGACCATGAATGTCCAATTGCCGGAACGGCAACGGCAACGACAGGAGAAAAACCAAGACCGACAAGCAGAGGTGCAACGACGGCTATGGGGACGCCGTAACCGGCGACACCCTGAAGAAAAGAAGCAAATATCCATCCAAAGATGATAATCTGTATTGATTTGTCCCCGCTAAATCTTTGGATGCCGATGCCGATTACTTTTATGGCACCTGTTTCATTTACAACGTTATACAAAAGAAGAGCGGCCCATATGATATAGAGAACATTCAGGGACAGCAGGGCCCCTTTCATCTGGGAATAGGCAAGCAGTGCCGGATGTGCTCCGAAAAAAAGGGTTGCAGTGATTAAGGACACAAACCAACCGGCAGCTCCGGCGCGCGAGCCACTCCAGTTCTTAAAAATCATTAACACCAGCACCGTCAGAATCGGGGAAAAAGCCAAAATCCATTTCACGATAAATAAATCAGTCATATAGTCAACCAGTATGTGAATGAGGACGCATGCCAACCAGTAGATATTGGTTGGACCAATTTGATCCATATCGATGGGCATGTCAAACATTTTTTGCAAACGGGATCCACCATTTTATGGCAGGAATATTATATTGAAAGCTGATCGACTTCGTTGTAATACAGGGGACACATCAACGGGAACGCCATTGAACTGGAGAGTAAGTTATGACACTGGACCTTGGTTTTGTTCGCAGTCAGTACCCGGTTTTCCAGAATCCGGAAACCGCCCAATGGGCCTTTTTTGAGAATGCAGGGGGGTCTTACGTGCCGCACCAGGTCATCGAGCGGCTGAACTATTTTTTTAAATATACCAAAGTCCAGCCCTACGGGCTCTTTGCTCCATCAGTTGCAGCAGGGCAGGCCATGGAGGCTGCCTACCGCTGCGTGGCAGAATTGCTGAATACCGACCCGGACCAGTTAACATTCGGTCCTTCGACAACCTTGAATTTTTATGTTCTGGCCCAGGCCATCCGGCCTGATCTCAAGGCCGGTGATGAAATCGTTGTGACCAATCAAGACCATGAGGCCAATATTGGCTGCTGGCGCCGATTGAGTGAATTCGGCATCGCCATCAGGGAGTGGCGGATCGACCCGCAAAGCGGTGAGCTGAATATTGAAGATTTAAAAGATTTGGTCAGCCGCCGCACGCGCCTGGTATGCTTTACCCTTTGCTCCAACATTGTGGGCACCATCAATGATGTCAGGGCCATCCGCAAAATCGCTCACGATGCCGGTGCACTGGCTGTTGCCGATGGGGTTTCTTTCGCCCCCCATCGCCTGATCGACATAAATGACCTGGAAGTTGATTTTTATCTATTCAGCACATACAAAACCTTTGGAACCCATATCGGCGTGATGTGGGGCAGAAAGGACGTTCTGGCAAAATTAGAATGCCAGGGCCATTATTTCAACGCTGACAAACCCCACTATCGCTTAAATCCGGCCGGTCCGCTGCATGCTGAAATAGCGGCTCTGGCAGGTATCGGGGAATATTACGATGCTCTGTATGAAAAGCATTTTACGGATTTAAGCCTCAGCCGGCATGAGCGCGCTGTTAAGGTCTTTGATCTGTTTGCTGAACATGAATCCCGCTTGGCCAATCAGCTGCTCGGCACTTTAAAGGAACTGCCGGGGGTGAGGATTATCGGTCAGGCGCATGCGGCCGACGGCCGACGGGCCGCAACCATCGCCTTTGTCCCGGCGCAAAAGAAACCCAGCGCAATTGTGAAAAGGCTTGCTGAAAATTTCATTGCCGTGCGCAACGGACATTTCTATGCCCGGCGCTGCATCGAGTCCCTGGGCATAAAAGATCCGGAAGAGGGCGTTATTAGAGTCAGCCTGGTGCACTACAATACGCAAGAAGAGGTTGAGCGACTGTCGGCCGGTCTGGGTGCGTCGCTGTAGTTAGCAGAACGCCGGGGATCACGATCAGAAGTATTATGCCGCAACGGCAGAAAGGAAAGTTAGAATGAATCAAGTTGTTCTGCCACCAATTCCTTTTAAGAAGGGAGGCAAGGCTATGAAACTTAAACTGACCGTATTTTATATAGTATTGGGGATGGTCCTGCCGGGTTTACTTGCGGCCGCCGAGATTATCACCGAAGAGGACCTTATTAAAAAAGTGGTTGTGGAAGCAAATTTTGTCAAAACGACGGACAACTTTCTGGTCATGTTCGATACGTCCTCATCAATGACCGAGAATTACGATAAGGGGGCCAAAGTAACCAAATATGAAGCCGCCCGGGAGATCCTGAAGCAGGGCTTAGAGCAGCTGCCGGATCTCGGATACAATAGCGGCCTGTATACGTTTGCCAGCGATGACAAGGCCCTTTATCCGATGGGTCCCTTTGACAAGGGCAAATATGCCCAGGCCATCGACAGCCTGCCTGCCCAGCCCAAGGGAGCAACGTTTCTGCCCCAGGCGCTGCGTAAACTTGAGTCGATATTGCAGAAACAATCCGGCAAAACCGTGGTTTTCATCTTCACCGACGGGACGTCCGATTCCCCGGGTGGAACGAAAAACCCGGAGGACTACACCCAGGCATTGGCCGATAAATACAACGTTTGCTTTTACATGATCGGCGATGCCACCGATAGCCGGTCAAAAAAGCGGCTGGCGGATATGGCCAAAGCCAACGCGTGCTCGCGGGTGATCCCCTTTAAACAATTCGTCGATAACCCGAACTACGTCACCGGTGCGCTGTATGTGGTCAAAGCCAACGAACGCATTGTAACGACCACCGAAACCCGAATTACCGGACTTAAGGTCGGCGATGTTCTCTTTGATTTTAATAAAGCCGATGTCCAATCACAGTATGGCGCCGACATGGAAGCGCTGGGGAACTTTTTGAAGAAAAACCCCAACGCCTATGCACTGTTGGTCGGTTATACCGACAGCATCGGCTCTGAGGAATACAACCTGGTTTTATCCAACCGCCGGGCGGACAGTGTGGCGGATCACCTGGTGAGCAACTGCGGCGTTACGCAGGATCAGATAGTGGTCAACTGGTACGGCGAAGCCAACCCGGTGGCCAGCAACGATACCGATGAGGGCCGGGCCCAAAACCGGCGGGTGGAGGTTGCGGTAGGTGGACTGTAATTAAATAATTAATCGGTTAAATAGTAAATGCCCGACGTATTAAATTTGTTTATTAGTTTTAAACTGAGTTCGATGCGTCGGGTTTTTTATTGCCAAAGCTTAAGCAAATACCTGCGGCTGAGATCCAGGTACTGGAAAAGCATCTGTGAATCATTGCAAAACACTTCCAGGGTAATCGTCCCGTCGTAACCGGCAGCCTTTAATGCATGGACTGCATTTTTCCAATCAATGTTACCCACCCCCAGGGGCATGTGGTGGTCGGCCGTAGCCCGGTTATCTGAAAAATGCACATGGGTGATGGCCGCCCCTAATTGCCTGCAGAAGACCTCGTGATTATTTTTGCCCAGATTGGCATGCCCGAAATCTAGATGCAGGCTCAAACCGGCAACTTCATTCAACAGGGTTTTAAAGGTGGAGACCCGGTCAAAGGGCGGTTTAAAATTTTCCAGCGCAATCGTGAGCCCATAGGAAGACGCCATTTCGACAATGGGCTTTAAGGCTTCGATATTGAGTTCAACCAGTAAAGCCTTCATGGCCGGCGGACAGAAATAGCAGGGATGGATATTCATTATCCCGGCACCCAGCGCAGAAAATATCCGGGCACAGCGCTCCAGTTCATCGAGACAGGCCTGCCGGATATTCCGGATCGGGTAGGCCCAGGGCAGACAGGGGTCGGTGTGACCGGTCAGCGCCAGATTGTATCGCTTAAGAATGGATCCCATTTTTTCGGTATCGACATCCCGGGCGTTCGGGCCTTCGATGGTCAGATCAACAAAATCATAACCGGCTTTTCCAAAGGCAGTGGTTTCATCATAGATTGATTTCGAAGGGTTGTTCATTACGCCGATTTTCATTTATCAACACCTCTCCCGGATAGCGGCCTCCGAAGGTACCGGAATTTTTACTACCGATTGAAAAACAGGATATATTTTGATGCCTGAAATTGGACCTCGATCCAGGGCGCTTCACATTATCGCCGGAGATTTAAGGGTTCCTATCTATACAATTATCACAACTGTTTTTTCAACCGCTTTTTGCACGGCAGTTTTTCTTCTGCTAAAAAACCTGAAGTTTATTTGCTTTTTCGGATATCTGCATTAATTTCTTGAATATTTAAGACCATATCCTGGTCAACTGGGTCAAATTAGTTTAATTTTTTCACGATTTTATCATTTATACTTTAAATGGTTATCAGAGGGGAAGGAAACGGGCAATGAACAGGTACCCGAAAGTCTGGCTGCTTTTAGTGGTCTGTTTTTTAGGAACGGTTCTAGTGGGAGGCGTCTTTGCCGCTGAAGAACCTCCCAAAGACGCCCAATCATTTCCTCCCAGCCTGGAAAGCTACCATGATGCCGATGTTCACAGTATTGTGGCCATCCTTAAAAACCGTGTGCACCAGGTCCCTTTTAATCTGGTTGCCACACTTATTTTCCTGGGCGCGATTATCCATACCTTTTTGACCAGCAAGTTTTTGGCCATTGCCCACAAGTGGGAGCACGATCACGAAGAAAAGAAGAAGCAGGGACTGGCGGACAAACACTCGGTTCACCACGGGGCCGAAGTCTTTCATTTTTTAGGTGAAGTTGAAGCGGTATTCGGCATCTGGGCCATTGCGCTGACAGGCGCTATATTCTTCTTTTACGATTGGAAGACGCTGGTGAACTATATCAGCCATCGCGTCAATTTCACAGAACCGATGTTCGTCGTGGTCATTATGACCCTGGCATCCACCCGGCCTATTTTAAAATTGTCCGAAACCATCATGTGGAAGATTGCCAACCTGCTGGGCGGCAGCCTGACCGCCTGGTGGTTTACGATTCTCACCCTCGGGCCGTTGCTGGGATCTCTGATCACCGAACCGGCTGCCATGACGATATCTGCGTTATTGCTTGGGCATAAACTGTATGACCTGGCACCCAGTGAAAAATTTAAATATGCCACCATCGGCTTATTGTTTGTCAATATCTCGGTGGGGGGCACGATGAGTCATTTTGCAGCACCGCCGGTTTTGATGGTCGCCGGCCCCTGGAACTGGGACATGGTCCATATGATTCTCAACTTTGGCTGGAAGGCACTGGTCGGCATTCTGATCTCCAACGGGATTTATTATCTGCTATTTCGCAAAGAACTTTTTCAATTGCAGGAAACGTTTGCCCTGCGGAGTCTCAAAGATTACATTCAGCAAAAATATCTCAGCCACAGGGCCCTGGAGGCCGAATTTGATAAAATTGTCACCGCGGTGAACGCGGAAATGAAATTGGCCGACAACTTCGATCAGCAGATCGGAGAATTGATCGAAAACACCAAGCGCCGGCTGGAAGATCGCTTAAAGGATCAGCACCTGGAGGATATTATCCAGGAAGGCATTGATCCTTATCTGGTTAAAGAGGCCTTTGATCAACGATTTGAGGAAATCAAGCTTTTGCAGATGCGCCGGTCCCTGCCGGCACTTCTGCCGGAGAATAAGCGGGCCGAGTTTCGTGACCCCCAGTGGGATGAGCGTGACGATCCGGTGCCGGCCTGGATAACTGTCGTCCACGTACTTTTTATGGGCTGGACGATATTCAACGCCCACCATCCCGCGCTGTTTATCCCCGGTTTACTGTTTTTCCTGGGCTTTGCCCAGGTGACGGCGCCTTTTCAAAACCGCATCAACCTCAAACCGGCCCTTCTGGTTGGATTTTTTCTGGGCGGTCTCGTCATCCATGGTGGCGTGCAAGGCTGGTGGATTGCACCGGTTCTGGGGAACCTTAAAGAAGTTCCCCTGATGATGGTATCTACCGTGTTAACCGCTTTCAATGATAATGCGGCAATTACCTATCTGAGTACGCTTGTGCCGGGATTTACCGACGGTCTCAAGTATGCAGTGGTCGCCGGGGCCGTGGCCGGCGGGGGGTTAACAGTGATAGCCAATGCGCCCAACCCGGCCGGTCAGGCAATTCTAAAAAAATATTTTGAAAACGGCGTGTCACCGGCCGGGATTCTGGCGGGCGCCATCCTTCCCACTGTGATAGTCTGGCTGTGCTTTCTGGTTTTGTAGCAGCCATGCCGCCTTTCAACCTAATCGACCCTATCGCAAATAAGATATTGAGTTTTTAAGGTTTTTTCTCAAGCCTGTCGCCATCAATGCCGATATATTATATGGATGCGGCGGTTATCGTCAGGGTTTTAAATTTTATGCTGCCTGATTCCACCCAGGCTAACGTCATCGATCCTGAAAAGTACCGCTGATGTTCGCTGATACGGGAGTGCCTTGGGTGGAAAATTTGTTGTATCAATAGTTAATTGCCAAGGAGGTTCGTATCATGGATATTGTCATTGGTCGCACAGGATCTGTCAATGAGGATGCATCCCGCAAAAAAGATCCGGACGGCATCTCGAGAAGGAGGAAAAAGGCGGATCGGCGTGAAAATAAACAGGATCGGCGCAAAGGTGTCAGAGACGGCGTTATTGTGACCCTTTCCACTAAAAAAGATCGGCGGCGTAAAAAGGACAGGCGAAAAATAGCATCTTATTGATTATTTTTTATAAACAAACGGATGAGTTCTTCGTGAATTCGTTTTAGATCAAAGTATTTAACCGCAATGCCCCGGGGACCACTTCTTACAATTCGGCCTTTGAGTTCCAATGCATTGGGATGATTCGGCAACCTGAGAGCCATTAATATTTGCTGACCGATTGGAAAGTGATCATTGCTCTCGATGAGTGCCCCCACGGTGCTGATGTCGATAATGTAACTTTTAAAGGAACGGTCTTCGACCTTACATGTAACCGGTATCTGGCAAACTCTCCTGGTGTTCTCCCGCATAAACGATTCATTTTCGTCCAAATTTACCGTTCTAATCGGTTCTTCCTCGTAAGGGATTTCTCCCAGCTGCTCTAAGAGCTGAATTTTTTCATCGTCGTCCATATCAATAATCAGTTTGAACAATTCCGTAACGACATTTCCTTTGACCAGCTGTTTGTAGAGGATGTACTGCTTGTCCCGGGGAAGATGGTTTATGAAATTAAAAAGATGCGCGGTAACTTTGTACTGGCCGGTTTGCGAATCTAAATCATTCATGCGCTATTCCTTTCCCGAGTAATGACGGCTATCATCGTGCCCGTTGAAGGAGCTTTGCCACATCCAGCTTGTTAACCATATCGCTAACAAGTTCCCCCAGAATCTTCTCAGCATCGTTTTTGCCCATTAGCTTTAGCCTCTCGGCCGACCCATTGACAGAATCTTTGACAATCAGACCACTGTTTTTTGATAGTCCTGCCTGATAACTCATATTGAGTACCCATTTGTGATCGACGATATCGAGCTTGAACTCCTGGAGTTGAATTTCGAGGCTGGCATCGGCATTATCAGCAGTGGCGACTACCTGTAAGCCCTCATTTTCTAAACGGTGCTTGAAAATTTCCTTCAACAGCGAATCAAGATCATAGGCACCGATTAAATCTCCGCTTCCATCATCGCGCAGGACGACCAGAGAATAAATGCCATTGAAATTTTTTAGCGACTTTTTGGCATTGCTGCTCAGAAAGAAATCATCATTTCTGCGGTCGGAGACCGCCAATGATATCCTTTCTCCTGTCAATGCCGTCGATGCAGGCGGCAATTGATATTGAACTTTCAAAAAGGGCTTGGATGCACAGGCGCTGACTAAAATTGCAATGACGATGGCCAGGGCCTTCAGGACCGACTGTTTGCTGAGTACCATTGACTTGTATCTCCTTAGCTTTTCGGTAGGCGTATTTTTATGTCGGCATTAATTTTTTCACCAGCATCTGCCAGTCTGTTGCGCAGCCGACGAAGAGAAAGATCCGGCGGAATCTGAACCCTGGACCCCATCAGCCCCCCCCCACTGGAGGAAAAATACCGACCCGTTCGCCGCCTTTCAACGTCGCGGTTAAATCTGCTTTAACTCCGTTAATAAAAATGAGTTTGGCTTTTTCCTGCGGTATATTTAACTGTTCAAGAAGGCTGTGGATGCTAAGACCCGCATCGAGCGGATATTTATCAGAAGACGGTGGCGTGAATTCTTGCAGCGAGGCGAACAGTTTGATTTGAATATGCGATTTCATTTTCTTTTTGAAATGACTTCTTGGGGATGTGCCGTGTCATGCGCCCACCACCAATAGATCATTGATTGGGTTTGCTATATTTTTGTTGGTGCTGCCTAAAGATCATACAAGCAGCTCTCTTGCTAATTTGCGCCATTATGATAAACTTTAGGCTCAATAGGCTTGAAAGTCAAGTGGTTCAAAAGGAAAGCACATGAGAATCAGCTTTAAAAAGGCACTGGTTACGGGTGGTGCCGGGTTTATAGGTTCCCATCTGGTTGAAGCGCTGGTGGCCGGGAAATGCAGGGTAGCGGTACTGGATAATCTTGCCAGCGGAAGCCTGTTAAATTTGAAGCCGCTGAGCGATCGTATTACTTTTCATCAGGGTGATATTCGTCAACGGGATATCCTTGAAAAAGCCGCGGAAGGTTGTGACGTCATATTTCACCTGGCGGCCGTGGTGGCCGTTCAGCAAACGATTGACAATCCGGTGGAGTCTGCAGAGATTAATGATATCGGCACCTTAAACGTATTGGAAGCCGCTCGCTCTCAAAAAGTCCGCCGAATTGTCTTTTCCAGTTCATGTGCTGTCTATGGTGATGACCCCCTGCTGCCGAAGACCGAAACCATGAATCCGAAACCAACGAGCCCCTATGCGGTTCATAAACTTTCGGCCGAACACTATGCCAGGATTTATTACGAACTCTTCGGGTTGGATAGCGCCAGCCTACGGTATTTTAATGTCTTTGGTCCCCGGCAGGATCCTTCCTCTCCCTATTCGGGCGTTATATCGCTATTTATGACCCGGGCGGCCTCAAAACAGGCACCGGTGATATACGGTGACGGCAATCAGAGCAGAGATTTTGTGTATGTCAAGGATGTGGTCAAGGCCAATCTGCTTGCCGCCGCTATGGATCACCCCCAGGGCCGTAATTTTAACATTGGGACGGGAAACCAGGTCAGCATCAACCGGCTGTGGGAATTGATTGCTTCTTTGAGCGGACAAAAAAAGCTGGAGCCAAGATATGAACCGACCAGAGCAGGAGATATTCTGCACTCATACGCCGGGATGGATTTTACGAAATCTCAGCTCAAGTTCAAACCTGATTTCTCACTGGAGCAGGGACTTGAAGTGACATTTGAATGGTATCGCGGGCAGAAGTCAGAAGACAGATGACAGAAGACAGATGACAGAAGATAGATAACAGAAGATAGATAACAGAGGGACTGCGGGAAAAGATCGAAAAAAATTACCACGGAAAGTTACGGAAACTCACGTGGTGAACGAATGCAAAGGTGACAATATGGCTTTCAAATATGAGAAGGTTCTTGTGACAGGGGCTGCGGGATTTATTGGATTTCAGCTGAGTCGACGGCTGTTAAATGATGGTATCCGGGTGACGGGGGTCGACAATTTAAATCCTTATTACGACGTGCGACTCAAGGAGGACCGACTGGGTAAGATTTCATCCGCTGATAATTTTACTTTTGTTAATCTGGATCTGACCGATCGTGAGGCTCTGCAAGATCTTTTTGGCAGCATCGATTTTGATGTTGTGGTTAATCTTGCCGCCCAGGCCGGCGTCAGATATTCACTTACACATCCGCATGCCTATGTCGATTCCAATCTCGTCGGCTTTGTCAACATTCTCGAATGCTGCCGGCACCATAAGGTAAAACACCTGGTATTCGCATCATCCAGCTCGGTATACGGTGCCAACACCAATATGCCGTTTTCAATCCATCATAATGTTGATCATCCGGTATCATTGTATGCGGCCACCAAGAAAGCCAACGAGCTTATGGCGCACACTTACAGCCATTTGTACGGACTTTGTTGCACCGGATTGCGGTTTTTTACCGTCTACGGTCCCTGGGGTCGCCCGGACATGGCGCTTTTTCTATTTACCAAGGCCATTACGGAAGGTAAGCCAATAACGGTTTTCAATCATGGTAAGATGCAGCGGGATTTTACCTATATTGACGATATCATCGAGGGCGTTGTCAGGGTCATGGCCAGACTGCCGGAGCCCAATCCGGCCTGGCGGGGTGATAACCCGGACCCCGGGACTTCCTATGCGCCGTATAAGCTTTATAATATCGGCAACAATAATCCGGTGGAATTAATCGAATTCATAGAGGAAATCGAAAATGCACTGGGTCGCAAAGCTGAAAAGGAGTTCGTCGAGCTTCAACCCGGTGATGTCGTCGCTACCTATGCGGATGTAGATGATCTGATGCAGGATGTAGGATTTAAGCCCGAAACATCTATTGCGACCGGTATCCGGCGTTTCATTGAGTGGTACAGGGAATATTACGCTGTCAAGTAAGGTCGGCTGTGGATTAACAACCTAATACACTGAGTGCATGTTTTTTTGAATCTCACGGAATATCCCAGAGGGCAGAGGTCAGATGACAGAGGACAGATGGCCATCAAGAAGACGGATGACAAATGATGGCCAAATGAATTATTTAATTAAAGAATTAAAGAAAAATATATATCATAATTTAAAGAATTCTGTTGCATGGTGGAAGTCGAGCAGTTAAGAGGGGTACTCAGCAGGGCAGGGCCTGATTAAGCAGAGAGTTTCTTTTTGTATTTTTTGCAAATATCCTCAATGGCCTCTTCGAGAAGTTTTCCCAGAGATTTATCCAGATCCACCGCCAGATGCTTTAATTCTTTGATGCGGTTTTCATCTATACTCGTTGAAAAGGTTTTCTTTTTTCCCATACCATATTCATATTACTTTTTTTCAGATATTACAAGGAAAAAGTAATATATTAATAAATAATAATTTAATTAAAGAATTAAAGAAATAATGACTGACACTCCAGGTAATAAATACCAAAGAAAGATAACCCTGTTTACCGGGAGCGCATTTCACTTCTTTCATGACGGCATCGCTGATGGGCTGGCCGTATTCTTGCCACTGTGGCAGACCTCCTTTGGCCTTTCGCTAACCCACGTAGGTTTACTGGTCACCTGCTTTGAAGGCGCTACGGGTTTCTTTCAGATCCCGGCAGGGTTTCTTGGAGAACGTTTCGGCGAGCGGGCTTTACTGGTCCTAGGCACCCTGGTTACAGCCATTAGTTTCATGTGTCTTGGGTTTGTAGAAGGTTTGACTGCACTTGTCTGCCTTTTATTGGTCGGTGGCTTGGGCGCCGCTGTACAGCATCCCCTGGCTTCATCCATGGTTTCTAAAGTTTATAACGCAAATGGACGCCGCATGGCACTGGGCACTTACAACTTTTCAGGCGATATCGGTAAATTCCTGTTTCCCGCGCTGGCCGCCGTGGCGTTGTCCCAAATCGGCTGGCGTCCGGTGTGCGCGGGACTGGGGCTTTTCGGATGTATGTTAACGGTAACTTTATTTTTAATTCTCAGGCACGCGCGGATCGGCGAAATTTACTTAAGCGAGAAAAATCAGAAGGCGGCTTCAAAAACCAACGGCTGGGGGATCGTCAACAAAGGCGCTTTTGCAACCCTGTCTGTCATTGGAATTGTAGACACGGCAGTCCGCGTCGGGCTGATCACCTTTGGGCCGTTTCTTTTCATCCAAAAAGGCCTTCAAGCGGAATCCGTGGGGTTTGCCCTCTCGCTGCTCTTTATCGGCGGTGCGGTCGGCAAATTCATGTGCGGTGCACTGGCTGAACGGGTTGGAATCATTGCCACTGTCGTGATCACGGAAGGCATCACCGGTTTCGGCATTTTACTTCTTACGATTTTGACTTTCCCCTACATCTATTTCTTTCTGCCGGTTCTGGGTGCCGCCTTAAACGGGACATCATCAGTGCTTTACGGCACTGTTGCCGATTTCGTAAGCCCCCATCGGGTAGCGCGAGCCTTTGGCCTTTTTTACACCTTCGTCATCGCAGCCGCAGCCGTTGCTCCGCCGATAACGGGCATGGTCAGCGAAATTCTGGGTCTGGACAACAGCATCCGGCTGATCGGCTGGATCGCATTGAGTACCCTACCCATGGCTTTCGTCCTTGCGCGCCAAACGGTAAAACGGAGCAAAGAGAACCAAAATATCTAATCTTTATCTAGTATTTCAATATGGCAAGGGGGAGCGGTTTTTATCCGCGATAGGGGAGTGCCATGTACTTGAAAGTCACCTATGGGTGGTTTGCCGAAGACAACCGGGGAAAAACTGAAGAACTTGATAAGGCCTTGCAGGATTGCCTGGACCAGCTTGGATTCTTTCAAACCAAAGCCCGGTTTGATATGGCAACTGGTGAAAGGCTCCTGGAATTTGAGACGGAAGAGTCATTTTTAAGAGATGTGCTGATTTGCCCGAATTGCGGAAAGAAAAATCCGCAATATTACAAAAAATGCTGGAAATGCAGAAAAGACCTTGGCCTTGAGAGTTTTTAAAATCAAGGTTCAGACAGCCCGGCACCGTCATCGAGAAACTTAGGTAGCTATCCCTATCTGAGCGGGTGTACAAAAGTTTCTCTTAATAAATGATGTCTCCTTTTTTCAAATTGGTTTCGCTTTCAGAATCTTGCCCGACCTGCAAAGACTTATACCTTCCATAGATATAGCGCAATATATCAAATTAGCGGTTATCACTCTCTGGGAAAGAAGATTTCTCACCAAGCATGCTACAACCAGGAATATTCGATCAAAGTTTGGGCTCAATTAGGCAGCATTCTCTTAACCACCGCAGATAAGATAACGGAAGTGGCGGATTGGAAGTGCCTTCCAATCCTCTATGAGGTAGGGCAGGTTACGTAAAGAACGGATTATTGATAGCTTACAGTAATCATAACAATTTTGGACATTGTTTTTTTTGGTTTTGAAAATGATATCCATAATAAACCCCAAGATGTTATTAAGGACACGAAGTCTACAATTTTCGGTGGGCTGATTTTTTGTATATTCGTCATTGTGGAATCTGAAAAAATCATTAGCGGCAATTGATGCGTGATTTTACCAATATCACGTTAATAATTTCACATATTCTTTCAAACTTTTGTCCCCTTTTTTCCATTTGGTAAACCAAAATTTTTTTGCCCAAATCTCAAGACAGGCCATTTGGAAGGATGTAAGGTCTTCGATCTTTTTTAAAAATACATCGCTCTTAATTTTCCACTTATCATCAAGTTTCCTAAAGGTCATCGCATCATCGCAAAATATTTTAAACTGCTGGCCAGCCAATTGTGGACTCAGTTTTGTTTCCTTGAAAGCTTCGACCAAAAAAGATAATTCTCCATCTGAAAAATGCCCTCTCATTTCATGAAGCGCACGGTTAAATAACATTGGAAAACCGTCAAGAATATATTCAGCCCCGGCATTTAGTGTATTGAAATTTTTTGAAAAAAAGTTTTGGCTCTGGCCTTCAATTCTTGGACTAATTTTTTTCTTTTCCATACCATTTCCCTTTCACATAAACTCAAAAGATCTTACAATTTTTTTCTGGCAAAAGTCAAGAATATAGCTTGTATGCTTTGGCCCCACACACCTGTGACTCTAATTTAACGGTTTGAAGTGTTAATATAACGACCTAACCGCGTGATACATATCTCCATATTGCCGTACTGTAACAATAGCATCGTTTATCCGATTCTGCTGGAAACAATAATTAATACTCTGGATTTGTGAGATATATTACAGCCTCCCTATCAGATATTGGGATTTTGTATAATCATATTTCTTTTAATATATTTTTTTCTTGACAAAGTCTGGCAAAATGCCATAATTTGAATGGCAATTGGCAAGATTAATTAACTCTAATTTTATGAACATTAGTGCATAGGCACTAATAGCTAATCGGAGGAGGAATACTGATGATTCTAATACGCGGCAGACTTTCACTATTTTTGTGTTTCGCGGTTCTATCCACCGCCATTCTCCCGGCTCGAGGAATTTTTGCAGCAGAGAAGGCCCTCACGATGATACAAAACAGTGACACATTAGACGGATGGAAATTGTGAGGACCAAAATTTATAAGTAAATGGGTCGTCGGTGCGGCCAAGATAGATCCGAAAAACCCCAAAAAACTGACCGTCGTAAAATCAAATGATGATGCTATCGAGTTTATCAATACAAAAAAAGGAGGAGTCGATATTTACACCGAGCAGGAGTTCGGTGACTGCATGGTTGAGTTAGAGGTGATGATACCTAAGGGTTCTAATTCCGGAATCTACCTAATGGGCCAGTACGAAGTTCAAGTTGTAGATAGTTATGGGAAAAAGAGGATCAAGGATAGCGCTATGGGAGGTATTTTCGGCGTGGTATCACCGAAAATCAACGCAGCTAAAAAGCCGGGCGAGTGGCAGAAGTTCCTGATCGAGTTCAAAGCCCCGCGTTTTGAAAACCGTAAGAGAATTGCACCAGCAGAGTTTGTCAAAGTGGAACTCAACGGCGAGGTGATACAAAAGAATGTGAAAATAGAAAAAGGGCCAACCAGCTGAGCACTTAAAAATGGGGAATTTGCTGAGGGGTCGCTTATGCTTCAGGGCGGCATGGGGGCGGTTGCGTATCGAAAAATCAGGATATCAGTCCCCGGGCAGTGATAAGTTCAGCTGTCGCAAATTCTGAAGTAACACCCATCCCGGCACCGGGCAACAGGGAGGCAGACAGAAAAATGAAAATATCAATAGCAACAATCAAACCGGTCCAATCTTATCTGGGAGATCGGGTAACTTTTTTTGACAACCTGCGTTATCTTTTCGTTTTTGGGGTTGTATTGCAACATGCAAGTATGGCGTATAATTATTCTAACTGGTGGCCGGTGGCAGATGAATCCAGTATGGTTGTCGGGGTCTTCACCGGCTTTTTCGATGGCTTTCTGATGCCATCTCTCTTTTTCATATCAGGATATTTTGCTATTCCTTCAATTCGCAAAAAAACAATCCCACAATTCATCAAAGGAAAAATTTGGAGACTGGGAGTTCCCTGGCTAGTATGTACGCTTTTCATCGGCCCGATTCTGCCCCTAGTTTATCATTATACGCGTGACGGTTTAATCCTGTCATCCAGTTACTGGCATACATGGCTGGCTGTAATGAACAACGCGATAGGTTTAGATGTTGGGATCTTGCCGCCGATGCGACAGGTCATGCAAAATGATTTGTTTTACCAGCGGTACATGTGGTTTATCGGTTTGTTGATCGTTTTCTTTTTGATATTCAGTTTTATTTACTCGTTCAAAAAAAGCTGGTTTGAATCTACGGTCCCTTCACCCAAGCCTGTTTCGCCGTCTGTTCTATCAACAATGAAAATGATGTTATCCGTCGGGATTATAACATTTCTCGGTTCTTCCCTGTTAATAGGGGCTATGTTTGCACTTTCCCCGGGAGTGTCAAATCCCGAATCGTGGTTCACACTGGGCAATATTGTTCAATTTCGAGTATCCAGAATATTCCTGCACGTCATTTATTTTGTACTGGGAGTCCTGACCTTTAAGTGGAAATGGATTGAGCGGGGCAAATTTCCAGGTCATAACAAAACCTGGTTTATCGCTTTCGTTCTCGTGTTTGTTGCTTATTATTCCTCTTACTTTCTGATGATGAGCGCCGGAACCGGTGAAATGGAAAAGCTGTTCGGGCTGCTTGTGTGGTTTTGCCTGAACTTTTTTACCATCACAGCGCTTGGGCTTTCGGCATCTCTGGGAGTTCGATATTGGAATCGACAAACTCCGTTTAACAAAATCTTGGCAAAGAATTCTTATAACCTGTATCTCTCCCATTACATATTCGTTATCGGTTTTCAATTATTGTTATTTACGTTGCCGGGAATCCCTGCTTTGCTGAAATTCGGATTGGTTTCTATTCTCTCCATCTGCTGTGGATGCATAGTCTCCCAATATCTGATCAAACCATATCTCAAAATTACAATCGCTTTGGTTACCCTTTTGTTCATTTCAATGGTCTTATTCATTCATCCTTAAGATATCGCTCCTCAAATCCGTAGGGTTTCAAGCTTTCCCGAATTATACCTACGAAAGAGAATGTTTGCGCAATTGAAGGGATTCGAGTATAGCCTGAATTAGGCAAAGCGTAGAGAGCTTCTGAAAGGTTGTGATACCATATTTATAAGGTATGGTCCTTACTCGCATTCCAATTCTGTCAATCAAGTATGGGCCTGGACAACTGGTTTCTCCAACGTATCACTATCCTACCGTAATAATCCAATATTGTGATATCGTAGGTGGTAAAATTCTACCGTCTAAGTGACTTTCCGAGATTGTATATTAGCCATACGAAACCCACAATTCGGCCGAATTGTATATTCCGGCTATCCTACTAAATAATTTGGATAGCCCATTTTTTTCAGGTTTGAACAGCTTTTATAAAATTTGGCGAATTGAAGTTTACCCAATCTAATCCACAATATTCCAGAATTTTCTCCAAGATTTGACATAGGCACGA
>Ga0210097_1000184_pt1 | contig 27065 bp, 21 predicted proteins | sample Joice_CattailNLA_2_FD_185521 | JGI IMG/M metagenome (GOLD analysis project Ga0210097, IMG submission 185521) | Wetland microbial communities from San Francisco Bay, California, USA, that impact long-term carbon sequestration - Joice_CattailNLA_D2... | ecosystem: Environmental > Aquatic > Marine...
GACCGAATGGCTCGAACTGCGAGGGCACCACCAGCAGATGCAACTGCCGCATGAGATCCGGGATATCTGATATATGGCCGAGAAAGCGCACACAGGAATCGATTTTCAACGCGCGTACCAGTTGCTCCAAAGCTGCCCTGCGCCCGGTGCCCTGCGTGTCCTCCCCGACGATCCAGAATTCCAGGCCCTGCCTTATCTTGCACATATCCGCCGCCATTCGCAGAAAATCTTCGTGGCGTTTGAAAGGTGCGAAATTGGCAACGATACCGATTCGGATAAGCGGGCTGTCCGGCCATGGGGCGGGTGTGAAAGTCTCGAGATCGACCGCATTGTGAACCACATAGGATCGGCTGCGAGGCGCGAGCGCTGAAAGATTTGTCCACAACAACTCTTTCATCGCATGACTATTGAAAATAAAAGCTGCAGGTTTCGGCAAGCCACGCAGTGTCCAACGGGCACCAACGGGGTCAACTGGAAAACGAACATGGGTGATATAAGGGATTTTCAGCATACCAGCTGCCAACGCAAAAGACCGGCTGAGGTCGAATCCATTGGCGTGTATGAGTGAGGGATTGACCTGCCGAAATAGCCGTCTCCATTGCAGGGTTGTAGCAAGGCTCGCCAGCGGCTGCCGCCACGCCACCGGCTCGAAAGGATACATCGTGTGGGGTAAGTGCAGGTCTGCCAAAGCGTCTGTGAATTGACCTTCGCCGGGAACTACCACGTGTGCCTTCCAGCCTGTTTCGGGCAGATGGGACAGCAAGCCGAGCAGACTTTTTCCGCCTCCTCCCAGTTTTGCCAATTCCTTGCGTCCGGGTTGGGGGCTGTTGTTGATGAATAGACAGCTTGACATACTTTACGAATGATTACTCATGAAGAAAAGGGGTCAGTTTGTATGCATGGACGGTTACTTTAAGTGACTTTGTATATATTGTTGGTAGTAACGATATGGGCTAAACCAAAAATACCAGTATTGATAAGGTGTCGGGCCGGGATTTTGAGTTGGCCATACAATCTTTCGCCCAGCAAGCAGCTCACCTAAACGCGGCCGATAGTCTTGTCCACTAGCGATAATAGCTGGATCCAGGTGGGCGTAAAGCCCGAGCCACATCTCTTCCAAATAGTAAGGGCTGAGGAATGGGCACCCGAGATAATTGGAATACGTCTGCTGGATATTGCCCTGCCAGCCCGGAAAGGCACTCAGATGAGTCTGAAAAAATTGATCGTTGTTGATTGGTTCCTCTGGTTTGCGGTGGCTTGCGTCATAAAGACTTGCCCGTCGCGGCATGGAGCCTACCCAAAAAATACACTCGCCAGCGAAATCATGTACCAGTTTCTCCAGCGTGGGCAGATAACGAATGTGAATCGGATTGGTGTAAAGATCACTGCATATGATTTTTCGCTTGAAGTCAGTCATGCGCTCTTCATTTCGGCCATCATGAGCAAATATCTTGGCTACACGGATATGATTCTGTTCCAACCAGCTCTTTGTGATTGCGTAGTTCGGATCTGCGCTAAATATGTACCAATTCGAATCATTCAGTTTGGGAATAAGACTTATCAGCTGGCTATCCTTTCCGCCCATCAATATGATGTGTTTTTTTTGCGGGAAAGCGGCTTCAATATCATTGATGGTCTTGCGCATTAACTGTGCTGACATACTGAGATATTCGTCCAGATTTGTGACGGTGTAATCCAGTTTGAGTAGCGTAACGCTCTTGTCCGCGCTAACTGATTCAAACGGCTTGACTTTCCTGATCCTTGAGTCGATGCTGTCACAGGAAACATGGGCGGAGTAATGAGGGTTCCAGAGGAAAGTCTTGACATCTGTGGGCGCCATCGACTTAATCTTTCTCACGGCCTGACTCTGCAATATCGAGGTGCTGCGTAGTTTTTTCTCGATTGCATCGATGGTTGTGCGAGCAAAATCCAGGGCGCTTCGCTGCCATGGATGCATAACGAATCTAGGAGGTTTGAAGTCGGGATTGAGCTCGAATCTTCCAGAATCTAGAATCAATGAAACCACAGAACTAGATACTTTCAGCCTACCCCCGTCCAGCATGTAATAACATGGATTCATTCCGCAGCAAACGTCATCCAGCGTGTCTGCTTCCAGAACTTGGCCTAGAGGGTACTTGGTATAGGCGTCAAAGCTGGTCAACTTACTCACAAACACCGGCATAATATACCCAATGAATCGTTAGGTTCAAGAAATTGTCCTTTGCCGAGTACCAGCTGTGCCTTCCAGCCTGTTTCGGGCAGGTGGGACAGCAAGCCGAGCAGGCTCTTACCGCCTCCACCCAGTTTTGCCAATTCCTTGCGTCCGGGTTGGGGGCTGTTGTTTATGAAGATACACGTACACTGATTACTCAACGGCTCTGGCTTGGACACGAAGTCTATCCTCTGTAGTCAATTCAGCCGGTATAGTCGACTGAGCGGCAGGTCAATGCTTGACCGTATAGTATTTCCAATCGCACTTATCGTGCGGCTGTATGACTTCCGGCTTGCCCACAAAAAACTCGTCAATAGCTTTCCGTGCGCCCGTCCATCGCTCGTCTGCGTATTCATCGAACATAATGACTCCACCAGGCGCCACCTTGTCGTAGAGCCCTTCCAGACAGGTCTTATACGAATCATACAAGTCACAGTCTAGGTGAAGTAATGCTATTTTGCCTTCGTACATGGGCACGGTATCATCAAACCAGCCTTTCACAAGTCGTACCTTTTGTTGGATGACATTCTCCGGCAAGCGCCCATCGCGCAACACCTTGAGCACCGTCTCGGAAGGGTTCGCCCAATAGCCAGCTTCTTTGATCGGGGTGATTCCATCTTTCTCCGAAGGCATTGGGAGTCCCTCGAAAGAGTCAAAACCGTAATAGGTACGCTCGACCCCTAGATATTCGTTCATAAGATGAAACAACAATGCCCCATGTCCAATAGACACGCCGCACTCAACAATATCCCCTTCAACCTCGCGCACTTTATCCAATATATCGAGAAAGTATAAATATCGGTGCAGGCTCCCTCGGTAGACACGGGGAAGAAAGGGCGACAACTCGTACTGTGCCGGAATACTTTCAACAAGGTGGTCGCGCTTTTCTACCTTGAATCCGACCAGATGAAATAATTTCTTAACCACCTCGTTGATCATACAGATGCTCCTTTTGAGGTGAGCTTAATTTTGAATCGATGTCGATATCGATGTTGTGTCGGATTATCAGAGCACATGTGGGGCAAGCAGCGATTCTGGTACGGATGAGTAGGCGAATAATGCATTAAATTGGGTATCGTCCGCCGCCTGCTCGGGCAACATGGGTATGAGCCCTTCAGGGTGGATTGCATACATACGATACCCCTTTCCCGTTAGATGGTTGGCCAACTGAACAGCGGTATGTCCGAAAGCTTGGAGGTACTCATCGGTAATCTCGGTGACGATATAGGGATGATGGTGGATGAAGATATTTGTCATGCCTTCCAAAACCAAATGTTCTGCGCCCTCGACGTCGATCTTCACCAGCTTCACCTCAGTCTGCACATCGCCGAACGCATCCAGTGGTAGAGTCTTGACCTCAATGGTCGCTGCCGAGTTATCTATGTGCCGCAGACTGGAGATGCCCTTGTGTCCTTCCGGCCCCTCGAACAAGGGAAACATACCTTCACTGTTGGAAAGGGCCACGTCAGAAACCTGGACGTTACTCATGGCATTGAGGGAAATATTTTCCAGTAGTCTCTTGCGCATCGATGGCACTGGTTCGAAAGAAAGCACTCGTCCTGTCGGCCCCACACGGAGAGATGCCAATAGTGTGAAGAAACCCGAATTGGCGCCGACATCGATGAATGTGTCTCCTGGTTTAAGCAATTCAGCAATGACGCGCGCGGTCGGAGGCTCGTAAACGCCAGTGAGATACACGTATTGTCCCAACCAATCCCCGAGGTCGGCTTTGTATCGAAAGCTGTAACGCGTACGGACCACACGCTCACCCAAGTCCTTGCCAGTTTCTCGCAGGCCCGGGAGAAAGTGCTTTATCAATCGCCACCGTCCATAAGGAACAGGGGCTCGGCGCAGATAGCAAGAGGTGGCCGCAAGAGAAAGTCGTCTAAGGGGATTCATCTTGGATATTCCACATGCGATCTTAGAAGTTGTAGAGGTTGTAGCTAAATTTGCAGCCATAGAAGATTAGCATATTCACACAAGATTCGGACATTGCAGTCGACCAAAAAATGTATATTCAAGCTCAACGCACCGGGGTTCTTTCATAGGTCGAGTTCATCATAGCGAAGCCAACACAACCTAGGGAAATATTAGTTGCATGTTAAAATTCTTGCGTCAGCCCAGTCTCCGCGGGCTGATTTGGCTGCGCGGCCCCGAAGCCAACATAGGCGCTCATTTAGACCAACACTGGACGCAGTATACTTAAGCGGCTCAACAACATCACCATAATAATGGTTGTTGCGAAGATTACGGGGGCTTTAGCAAACTCCCAGAAAAATCCGTTAAATTCGTGGAGATGGAATAGCTCGAGTATCATGACATGCGCTGTATAGACACCTAATGTGTAGCGCCCCCAAGTTGGTAATGGTGTGCTTGCGCCCCAATCCGGCCGGGTAAGTGCCAAGGCCATTAACCCAACAGCTTGGAATGGTGTCCCAAGAAGCATATCGTGTCCTGACAAAGGGACCGCAAACCGGACATGCAGCCAAACTGCTTCAAGCAGCACAAGCAAACTACCCAACAAAAAAAGTCCCCAAGCGGCTTTATATCTGATCGTGATCTTTTGCTGTGACATGGCCCAACCCAAAGCAATGAGAAAGGGGGGCAAGGCAAGATTCCCCCATAGCCTGGGACTGACAGCATTCACCTCAGGAATGGCTTGGTAGGCTCCATTTGCCAAGCCAAGCAGGTAAAGAATAACAGAATATGGCATTAAGAGACGCCAACCTGCTATACGGCCGATCAATGCCACATGAATTGTGCCCAACAACAGGGCAGATAAAAACCACAGATGAGCACGTGGTCCGATCACCAACCTTGCAGTATGGTGTAATAGTGCATTGGCATCCCAGTAAATCGTTCGCCAATATCCTTGATCAATGGCAAGTCTCCAATCGGCCGGCCAAAATATATAAAACACATACCAGAACGAGAACACGATAAACAAGCGTCGTGCAAAGGTTGAAACGATTGCGACGCCGAAGCACTGTTCTCTGGACTTTATCCCGAAAAAATATCCTGCCGCAACCATGAAAAACGGTACGGCCACTCGACTTGCCAAATCAATGAGTGAACCCGCAAGCCGCCAATTATCCCCAAAGCCAGCTTTCCGGAATAGGTCACAATGAATTATCACAACGCCGAACACTGCTAATGCACGGATAGCGTCGATGCTGGCAATGCGTGATTTAGCTGGCTTTTCCATATTGGTTGGATACTGGTTGTTGTCGTTTTTAAAATCTCGTTACGTGCGACGCCGTGGTCTAGTTAATGCATGAGAAACAATAGCTCAATCAGTGTTGACCTTCCGGCAGTACAATAGCGTCGTGTTTGGAAATCTTCGCGTCATGACTAATCCAGGATTTCAAACGGATCCACAGATCATTTACAACATGCAAATTATCCTTAGACACATCGATCATGCAGGCCGGATCACGCTCCAGATCGAATAATTTCAACATATACCCATTAACTAGTGGCTGATATACAAGCTTCCAGCGGCCATGCCGGATCATTCTGTCTTTGGCGCGCACAATAAGGTCTTCAAGCTCTGACTTAAGCGAGATGGTGCCGGTGGCGATATCCCGCACGGTCAGCAGATCCAATAGATTCGGATAGCGCAGGTGCCCGTCCGGAGTCCCCGGCAGATCAGTGAGCCAGATGCCCGTTTCGCTGAAGACATCCAGGTCAGGTTTGATACTGTGGTCTTGTAGAAATCGTTTCAATGTAACGCCGTCCAACTCTGGAACCCGTTCGATTCCGACAAGTTCCAGGAGCGTCGGCACAAGATCAATGCTGCGCACGGGTTGCGTGACATGGTGGCCACTGTCCAACCCAGGTACGCGAATAAGCATGGGAATCCGACTCGATACATCACTTATTGCCGAGTTGCCTTGCCCCCAAGTGTCATGCTCGAAGAACTCCATGCCGTGGTCGGAATAGACGACCACGATCGTGTTCTCGGCAAGACCGCTGAGGTTGAGGTGATCCATCAAACGCCGCACCTCATCGTCAAAGCGGGACACACAGCCATCATAGAGATTGATGATCTGGTCGAGATCGAATGCCTCGCGAGGTTCGGCCTGACGCCGAATGATTTCCCACGGATCCGTCACCCGAGCCATCACAAATTTGGACTCGGCCTGGTAGTCCGGGGCTGAGAAACGGGTATAGTAAGGGTATTCCGAGCCAAACGGGCCGTGTGTGGTTGAGAAGAAAATATTAAGAAAGAAGGGCTGGTCATGGGAAGCAAGGTGAGAGATCAGATGCCGCGCTTCCAGTCCCATTTCATCGGTCTGAGGTACTCCGCCCAGGAAGTAAATTTCCGGCAGGAAATATTTCCCGAACCGGTTGCGGGCGAACAGTGAAAGAAATAGCCGCAGATCTTTCGGACCTTGGCGAATGAAAAGCTTGATGTTCCACTGGTCTTCGGGAACATCCGCATAGTCGAAACCCAGATCAAATTTCCCCATATCTGCCCCACACCAATCTGACAAAGCCGCCGTGTAGTATCCATGCTGCTTGAGAAGACGAGGCAGAGTGTTGACCTCGAGGTGGGTAGCCTTGTCCGGGACGAAATTGTCTCGAACTCCGAAGCGATGCGGCCAACTGCCTGTCAGTATGGCCAGCAAACTGGGAGAGGTGCGCGCGCAAGGCACGTAACACTGGCTGAAAAGAACTCCGCGCTCCGCCATGCTGCGAAGGAATGGGGCGACATTCTTGTCGTAAGTACCGTCCAGTCGATCCGCGCGCAAAGTGTCGGAGCCGATCATCAGGATATTGGGCGAATGGTTTCTTGTATCGGCGCAAACGAGTGCGGGCTCCGATTGGCGCAACCAAAGTCCCAGCGTGACATAGCCCAACGCGGCGGCCCCAAATGACGCCGCTGACGCAAATTCTGCTCTGGCGAGTTGGATCGCAACCGTCGAGCCGGTTATGGCCGCCGGAATACCTAATAGCACCCATGTGACGAACCGGATCTTCGAGGCGGAAAGAAATTTCCAGAAAGGATATAGGCGGCTTACCCGATAGTTGTACGATGCGGCGATGTTCGCTGGAAGCAACAGTAAATGACGACTAAACTGCAGACCGGTCAATAGCAATATCGAAACGATTCCCGCAACCAGACTGTATCCGAATTTTGGGACGCCGCCGACCAACCCAATCAATGCGAAATACGAGAGAGTCCCAATGCCTGCCAAGATGGACAGAAGCACGAAGGCATAGCCGAGAAGACGCAGAAAGGCGAACGCGGCGTAGCGTCGGTAGTGTTGGAGAATCTCGTCCCTCAGGCGCGGCCCTGTGTGCGTGAAATCTGCAAGCGACTTGATGCCCAGCACCACGACAAAAATCAATGACGTCGTTGCCAATGCACCCAAGCCAAGCATGGCGCTCGATTCGTCCTGAGATAGGGCCGCCGCCATACCGCCGACCGCGAAAAGGCCTATTACCCCAAAGAAGATGCGGTTGCGTCGCTTCTCGGCCGGACGGACGGCAGGAGTCCACTTAGCGGCCCTTTGTCCAGCCATTTCGCCAAGGGTCGTCGTAACCCTGACCAGATAGAAACGCAGGCATGGTCCGTTGAAAGCGAATGCCAGTGCTAACAAGTATTGCCCGAGCTTACGCCACTGATAAAGCAGTATGCCGGTACGTTGGCGCTGGGAAATCGCGCCAGTGCGAGCACGTTGATAAGCCTTGCGCAAAACATAGGTAAAATTAAGCCGCTCGGGGTCGACGTAATGGTGTTGCAGAACACCCGGAACATACATGAGGCGATCCCCGCGTGATAGCGCACGTTCGATAAAGACACTGTCTTCGCCACCGCCCAGATCATGGCCACGCGGTCCGAGCTCAGTTGGAAACTCACCTGCACGACCAAAGACCTCTCCCCGCAAAAACAGGTTCCCCCCCCCGGGCGTGGCATCGTCCGACGTCAGCTCGCGTGGTACAGGGCCACCATCGCTACGCGGAATTGGCAGCGGCCGAATTCTATAAGGGCCCTCGTCGTGAACCCAACTGGGCTCCGTGCCATCCCACTCCGGCAGAATTCTCCCGCAAAACATGGTGATGTCAGGATAGGTATCCGCCGCGCGGCAAATCTCGACCAGGTAGTTCTCATCGACGCGGTGGTCATCATCCACGAACGTAACGATATCGCTCGAGCGAACTCGCGGTACGGCAGTATTGAGCGCGAAAGACTTGCCGGAGCGGGGTTCAACGAGCCAGTCCAGCGCAAGACGCGAGGTATCGGCACGACTCTCTTGCTTTGCTGTCTCCAGTAGAGCGTGTGTTGCATCGGTGCATGCATTGGCCACAACCAAGAGGTTTACCAGCCATCCCCGCGGACGTCTCGCTGCATGAAGCGAGACTAATGCGCGGCTGAGCAAGTTGGCACGGTTGTGGGTGCAGATCAGGACAGTCAGGGTTTTAGTCACGCCCGTCTCCTCTCTGTGCGCCACAGCCTGCTCGAAATGGAAGCGGTTGCCAAACTTGTCGAGTCACCCTGACGGGGACCGAGGCGAGGAATTGTCATTTACACGGCCCTGTTCTGCAGTTGCGCGACGGATCGGCAAAGCGCATCGCCACGGGAATCATTCTGCTCGCCCCCGCCGTGTCTGCCATAATCCTTGGAAGGTACCCAAGAAGTGGCATACCACGATCTCGCGATTGAATGTCTCGTCGCATGGGTGAGTAAATCGTCCTACCAAGGCACGCATCGCAGCCCGAAGAAGCTGCGGAAACAGGTAAAGCGGAATATTGAAGACACGCCGCGTACCAGGCAGCCCTTTGCTGATCGCCAAATTTCGGCTGGTCTGAAACCGCCAGTTGCGCAGATAGTGCTTGGTCACCCGAAAGGCCTCGACTTTATGGTGTACCTTGGATTGACCCAGAAATACAGCCTTTAGGTTTGCCGCGAGGATGCGTTCAAACATCTCGCCATCCTCGCCGCTCGCCAAGACCTTTCCTTTTCGCCCTCGGCTTGTGTCGAACAGTCCGACTTTCTCGAAGACCTTTTTCTGCATTGCCATGTTCGCCCCGAACGGCGCTTGCCCCAGTTGAGTGATCGGGTAATCATCCGTGCGGTCGGTACGCACTGCAAGGAAGCCATAGAAGCGCTCGGTGAGCCATGCGGGGGGCGGAACTTCCCAGATCGGCGCAATGAACCCACCGCACGCATCGGCGTTATACTTCTTCAAGCCTGCCACCGTTGTTTCCAGCCAATCTGCTTCCGGCAGCACATCGTCGTCGGTGAACAGCAACACCTCGCCGCTGGCGACGTTAATGCCATGATTACGCGCATGCGACAATCCTTGCTGCCCCTCAAATTCATAGCGCAGGGACGGCCAAGTTTGACGGAATTCTTCCACCACCTGCCGCGTGTGATCCTTGGAGTTGTTGTCTATAACGATCACCTCCCACCTGAAATCGCCGTCAACTTCTTGCACGCGCAGTGCACGCAGCGTATCGCGCAGGGATTCGGCACGGTTATAGGTGCAGACAATGATGCTGGCGTCCATAGTTTGGTACAGATTTCTATTTCTAAATGATTGCCGCTCGGCGGCCATATTCTAAAAGCCTACCACGCATAGCCCAATTCCTCAGCCACCGGCGACACCGCCCTTTTCAAAAGCCACTTTTCCAGCCAGCTCAATTGAATTTTTTCTCGGTTTTGTTCCGAACTGCCCACTTTGTTATCGATAACGGAATACTCAATACGTATACCAAGATGTCGTTCAATTTCATCTAAATTCGTGTGTCCTTCAATAAGATCTTCGTATCGAATCAGGAGCGCATCCAGTTTCTTGGAATTGCTGATAAACCCTTCCATGAGTCCGCGCCAATGTTTGCCGAAGGCTAATGGGGTGAACACTGGTACGTCAGGGAAGGTGTCATACCAATTACGACCGTATTGGCAATAGGAGCGGTAGGCATCGAGAGGGTTGCGATAAAGAAAAATAAACTGGGCATTGGGATAAAGCCATCGAAGATAATATGCATGTTCAATCCCGAGCCGGACTTCCTTGATTCCCCAGCGCGAAGCGCCAGCGCCCTTTGCAGGATGCGCAAACATCGTGTCGAACAAGGCCCGATGACCGGCGCGTAGATCCTCCAGGGACGGAAACAGATTTGCGATCCAGTTCCCTGACAGTTCATTGGGAGGTGTGCCGTCGTAGAAATAATCCGGAGGCGGCCACCCGGCCCGAAATGCCTTGGTGGTATCCGCCAAGGCCTGGATCATGCCGCATTCGTCGTAGGGCTCACCCCAGATAAGCACATCCTTATCCGACATAATGAGCCGCTGCAACAAGGTCGAACCAGAACGCCAGCCGGCAGACAGCAGGAAGATGGGCGCTTCGTCATCATCCGCAGCAGCTGGCGGACAAGAAGCCAACAGTTCTGCGACACCGGAAACTATGCCCGGCTTCTGCAACAAAGCCAGTTGATGGGCCGTTCTTGCTTGAGCGGTGCCTCTAAACGCTGCTTCAATATGTCGCAGCATATATATAACTCCTTGTTAGACTCATGTTTTACGATATGCTGGACTCATCGAAATCAGCCTATACATCAACGTAATATTTTATTTTCAATGTATCCCTGCTGAGTGACCTTGGCCCATTCAGGATCAAAAGATGGCCAAGACTCAGCTTATCACCGTTACTGTTTGTATTCGATTTTCCCCAAGGTTTGAATCAGACCCTTGAGTGCATCCCTGGCTTCCCCGAAGTTCATTCCTGCAGAGTCATATTCATTCAAAATCGTTTTCACTCGACCGCTCAACCGCCTACGCAGGTGCCACGTGGCCAGTTTCTCGTGCATCTTGGTCAACCTGTACGAGATCTTGCGGATCGGCCGGTACGTCCAGCGCAGTACTGGGCTTGCAAGGTCATCCATGTTCCGCAGCAATAGCGCAACAACGACATCCAACAGACCGTCCTCGGTAAGCAGCCTGTTCTTGTATCGGGCCAGCACATCCGAGGCCTTTACTTCACTATACCTCGACAAATATAGCGTGTTGTCATCGCGCATGAAATAGTAGAGTGGCTCGGCGATGTGGCACATTTGGAAGCGCTTAGCGATGCGTATGAAGTAATCGTAGTCCTCCACCAGGAACAACTCCGGGTCGTAGTCGCCAATTTCCTCATACACCTTGCGCGTGTATAGGAAACACGCACCAATGTGATTACCCTTATCCAGCTGCACCTTATCGGGCAGCTTGTCGTGGTGGATGTCCAGCGGGCGGCCCTGCGCGTCTCGTTCGGAAAACAGGTAATAGTCCGCGTAAACAAAGTCACAATTGCCGGCCTGCAGAACATCAACCATCTTTTCAACAGCATTATCCGCAAACACATTATCGTCAGAGGTCCATGTCAGGTAAGCGCCATTCGCAAGTGAAAATCCCCTGTTAAGCGTCCGCGGAAGTTTCAAATTTGCATCGTTTTTGACATAGCGGATGCGCGCATCATCGAATGACTTGACCACGTAGGATGTGTCGTCAGGGGAGTTATCGTCGACAATAATCAATTCCAGATTCGTATAGGTCTGGTTCAAGACGCTGCGTATCGCGTGCGGCAATACCTTCGCCCGCTTATAGGTAGGGAGCACGATGCTGACGAGACCATTTTTCATTAATTTATCGTCCATGAAGTCCACATCCAGATTAAGCTAATTAACAGATCGGCGACTAATGAAAGGGCGTTCGAAAAATAAATAAAACAACTATGATATTAGGACGGTTCCGCCGATTATAGTGAGAGTGAAGACTGGGTTGTTCGGCGTAGTCAACTGCCTTATCGCCATATCTGGAAGTTGGTAGAGGCCGGTGTGCAGCAGATAAAGTGAATAAGATATGCTACCCAAGAAAATTCCTGCTTGTAGGGGGAAACGCACAAGAGCATGGCCACTAATTGCTTGAAATGAAATTTGTCGCTCTAAAGAAGCCAAGAGCCAAAATGCAGTGGCCGTACAAACGGCAAAACCAAAGGCACCATCGATGAATATGCTTTCCATAAACTGCACCAACAGACCCTTGTAAGCCAGCATCACGAATACTGGTAAAGACACGGCTAGTAGCAAAATGGAAAGCCACTTGCCGCCGCCAACGCGATGCAGGCTGTAATTTCTTTCCAACAGCAAATACAGCCCGAGGCCTAAAGCAAACATGGGCCAAAAGCCTAAAAACAATCCAGTATCTTTAATATCCGGGAAAGCAAATACAGTCAGGCTGGATAGTGTTACGCAGGCAAGTAGCACCACGAACCACCTCCGCCAAAGCAAGGCCAGGTAAATAACTAAGTAGAATTGGAATTCGATGGCTAAAGTCCAGTAAACAATATTAACGGAGCTGAATGCTTTGTCCAGACCCAAGCCGTTACTGTAAAAGACGCGAGTCAGCGTAACAATTTGCAGCCAGTCTATCGAATCCAGATTCGCCCAACGAGGCGTGGGCGAATTGAAGTGACCAGTCTTCAGAGCGCTCAATCCTTCCAGAAGGTAAGGTATCACCATGATGACCACGATGGATGCCCAGAATGGGGGATAGATACGAAGAAAACGCTTGCGCAGGAAACTTCCGGCTGAGCGGTTTCGGCGTAATGCCTGATGAGCCGAAGCCGCCATGCAGTAACCAGAAATAACAAAGAAAATGGGGACACCCATATATCCGTAGCGGGCGAGCAAACCTAAGGTCGGCGATGCGTCGGCAATGTAGCTCTTTATATGAAAACAGAACACAAATAGTGCCGCCAGGCCACGGGCTATTTCCAGGCTTACGCCGAGTAAGGCCGGCTCCTTCGGCGGCTCTGCTCGATGGCCATTCACAATATGAGGTGTATTATCTATGTGCATGATTTTCTGTCTATCCATGCATGCCTCAATTCTGGCCACATCATCGGGCAGCAACATATTCATGTATTCGCAGATCCAAAGTCCGATATCCCTGATCAATTCAGTTTGGCATTTCTTAGAATCCGCTGCACGATCTTGATGCGTGCCGTTCCGTCGCCGTAAGGGTTCTCCTTCGAAGCCATGGCCTGATACGCGGCTTCGTCATCCAGAAGTCTGGACGCCTCCTCTACGATGTCCGCGGCGTCCATTCCGATCACTTTCAATGTGCCAGCTTCCACCCCTTCCTGGCGCTCAGTTACTTTTCGTAGCACCAGTACTGGCTTACCGAGGCTGGGCGCCTCTTCCTGCAGTCCGCCGGAATCCGTCAATACCATGTAGGAGTGTTTCATCAGGTGCACCAGGGGCATGTAGTCCAAAGGGTCGATCAGCAACACATTGTCGACGCCGGAAAGAACCCTGTTCACCACTTGCCGCACATTGGGATTGCGATGCACCGGGTATACCAGCACGATCTGGTCCCCGTACTTGAGCGCCAGTTGTTTGAGTCCACGGCAAATCGATTCGAAAGGACCGCCGAAGCTTTCCCTCCGGTGGGCGGTAACCAGAATGATACGTTTTGAATCGAAGGGGAGAGATTCCAATGGCGTACCCCTGAAACTGTATGGCCGGCTCGAGACATCAAGCAATGCGTCGATCACTGTGTTACCTGTGACAGCGATGCATCCTTCCAAGATGCCTTCATTGAGCAAATGCTGTTTCGCCATGTCGCTATGGGCGAAGAAAAGGTCCGCCACCGCATCGATGATTTTTCGGTTGGCTTCTTCTGGATAGGGATGCCGCTTGTCGAAAGTGCGGAGTCCGGCTTCGATGTGACCGATGTTAACGCCGCAATAAAACGCCGCAAGTGCCGCAGCCATGGAAGTCGTCGTGTCGCCCTGCACCAGCAGCAGATCGAAGTGTTCCTCGCGCAGGATGCGCGACACCTCCTGCAACACGCTGACGGTAATATGCTCCAGCGTCTGGTTCTCACGCATCAGGTTCAGATCGTAATCGACCCGGATGTTGAACAAATCGATCAGCGGCGCCACCATGTCCTTGTGCTGGCCGGTAAGGCAATTCTTGTTCTCGATCAGCTCCGGATGCTTTTCCAATTCCGTGATGACAGGAGCCATCTTGATGGCCTCTGGCCGCGTGCCAAACACTGTGAGAATCTTAAGCATGTTTTCCCTCCGCGCGCAGCTTGAGCAAATACGCGTCGAGGTAATATTTCACCGCCCAACTGATTTCGGCACCGGAGATATATTTCGCGCCTTTGCCGTAACTACCATTGAATCCGCCGGACTTGTTCTGGATCTTCTCCAGATAGCGGATAGCACGATCCGCACGCTCCTTGTTGCCGAGCGCATACCACACGATCGCGTATTGGGCGATACCGGTGGAACAGACCCAGTCCACATCCGGATACGCCGGAATGCTTCCGTCGCGCCGCTGGCATTTCTCCACATCCGCCATGCCGCGAGCGGCTAATTCAAACTCTCCAAGTTCGCACAGCGCCTCCATAGCATAGGCGTGAAAGTGAGAGAGGCGATTGAAAGGAACCAGTCCCTCCTGCTTTTTGTAATAGGAGAGCACCCGATTCGCGGTCTCCCCATATTCTGTCACGCCTAGCAGCTTGCCCGCCTTGACCAGAGGGGGAAGCACATAGATGTGAATCAGGTCATTGGCGATATCGGACCAAAGTTCGGTGTCAGGCGTCGTCAAGCGTCCCTCCGCATCCACCTGCGACACGACCCAATCACACGCTCTTCGCAGCGGAACTTCGATACCGTCTATATCGCTAAGTGCCGCGCATAGACCGCGCATCACTTGCCCGGTATCGAAGGTGTAGGGGACTCCATCGGGTGCGGGAAACGCGCCGCTCGGCAACTGGATCGACAGCAACCAACGAGTACAGGTGCGCGCCAATTCCTGCTCGTCCCAGTTATACAGCGTGGGAACGTAATACCCAGTGACCTCCGGGTAAGGAACAGGCTGCCTGGTATGAACAATAATTCCCTTGTCGGCCACCATGTGCTGCTTGAACCAGCTCATGGCACGCTCATAGCTGTGCTCCTTCGGTTTATTCCAGAATGACATTTCGTATTCCCTGTACTATTTGCTTACCTATTTACCAATTGCTACGGATTTCGCCGATTCCTTGATACGCATGATTTTATCTGCGTTAACTCCGTTCAATTCCTGCACGTTGCCGCTCGGCCAGCGAATTGTTAGCTTGTCGATACGGTTGTATTTTGCCAAACCGAAGTGCAGGCGCTGAAAATTCTGTCCTCGATCGTGTACCCCTCCATCTTGCACCCTCATTTGGGTAATCCCTCCGGCGGTAACATAAACAACTGCGCCGATGCCGTCCCGGTTCGATTTCGTACCTTCAAGGTCAATCTCGATCCAGTGGTTGCCATTTCCGACGTTGTGATAAAGATGATAGGAACCCCCGTCGGAAGGAAGGCCCTCGCTTCGACCCATACTGCCTCCGGTAGAAACGAAAAGGTCGAGAAAACCGTCCTGATCATAATCGACGGTCGTTACTGAATCGCCGACGCCAGCAAGGTTGCCGGCCGCTCCTCCGGCATTCTTTACCACATCAAAGTGCCCATCCCCTCGATTGAGCAGGAGCAGGTTTTCCTGTTTCCCTATCTCGCCAGACGCCACTACAAACAGATCTTCATGCATGTCATTGTCGAAGTCTCCGGCAACAACATTGATACCGGAAACAAGCCGCGCATCGATACCGCGCTTGTCGGCTTCTTCGACCAGTTTGCCACCCCGGTTCATGAACAGCCGTGCGGGTGCTTCCTCCACCCTTTGTGGTTCGCCAATCGCCTCCATGTCACTGATAGCCTCTGAAGAAGAAATCTTCACTTGAATTTCTTGAAACTTTGAATTTTCGCCCAACAATGCTTGGCGCGGCGCAGTTACTCGCACTTCCCAATTGCCTGGCGAGGTTTGCCCAATATAAAGACCTGTCTGTTTACCCAGTCCACCGGAAGCCAAATCAGTGATTCCGGCTGTTTCCGGCGATAACTTGAAGGTAAGGTTTTTTGGGTGTTTGTCTTGATTGCCGAGATGGATATTATCCGTAGAGAGTGCATTCGGAGGCCACGCGGAGAACACCTTGGCTGTCAGTTGTCCATCTGAGTGGAAGATAAAGCCCGTCGGTTTGTCGACGTTTGTCGGATCGATCCAAATATCAGCAATCAACTGTTTACTTCCAGGCTGGCCGAAAGCTATTGCGCCGGGCGGGTACTTGCGTGCCATGTAAAGGTCTATAAACCCGTCATTGTCGAAGTCGGCGGCAGCGATATCTTCAAAACCTGTAGGGGGTAAAAGTCCTTTAAGGTCACGCACAGGCAACGAACCAATATCGAATATTTGTGCTGTCTGACTTTTCGCGGTAACCCGACACACAAGGTCCGGATGATTGTTGCTGCTCAGTACTGCGATGATGCAGAACGGCGCCTTTCGTGAGGGAAATTTCAGCAGGTCGGGCGTGGCGGTGAACTTGCCATTGTGCTGAACGAAAACAAACGGCGGTGCAAGGTTATCGAGTCGTGCGTCAGCGCCTTCGATCAGATCGAGTTGGCCATCGCCGTTCAGATCCACCCATAATGGCATGCGCGCGCGACTAAGTGAGTTGGATACGCCCGCTGACTCTGCTTGGTCCACGAATCGCTTCCCGGTATTGACAAAAAGCCGCTTCGGTTCAGCACCGACCCCTCGAACCGCTCCGGTAAGTTGTACCAGATCTTTCCTTCCATCATTGTTGAAATCGGCCCACTCGGCACCGTGCTTGTCACCCGACAAGTCCTGCGAAGAAAAGAACTTGTCAGTCACATCGGCAAAGTGACCATTCCCTAAGTTGCGAAACAACTTTGCACCCGCGCTACTTTCATGGTTGGTCACATACAAATCCGGTAAACCATCACCGTCTAAATCTCCCCATGAGGCGCCAAAGGTCATACCTACATATTTATCGAGACCGGAGTTCGGCGTCACATCCTCGAATATCTTTACCGATTTTTCCGGCTTGGAACATCCGGTTGCCAAGGCCGCCACGACAGCCAGTACGGCACTGCGCAACCACACCTTGTGGGCAAAACGAGTCATGACTTCTTGGAGAAATTCTTTTAAGTTCGCCATCCGCATGTTGTTGCTCATATCCTATGCTAATGCCATACAATTAAATTTGCCACGTACATCATGGCATTCCAGTTACTGGCGCACGAAGCTTGATACTCTTGGACCAATGCCTGATTGGTCAGGCACGCCGGATCAAACTCTCTGCAATGACGTCAATCGCCGCGATCATCTGTTCAAGTCGGCCAGCGTATTGATGAAACCCGATGAACGAATAATCGATTGTGGCAAATATATTCATGTTGCTGTTTTTCTGGCAAGCCGCAGCCTGGTTTTCCAACGGTGTTGCTCGGTCTTTAGAGTTGGAAGTGGCAGATAAAGGAAGCTCAAAACATATGCTGAACATCCTACCAGAGCCATGCACGCGAGATAGGCAAAATCGTTGTCGTGAAACGGCTGAGGCAGCAAATAATCGGTACTGAACAACGTCACCGCCAAAAGACCATTCAGTACCGCGGCAGGTATCACAGCAAGAAAGAATCCGGATAACTTCGCGCCGAGACAACGGATCGCCAGCCAGTATTGGTATGATGCAGTTAATACGGTAGTTGCCACGATAGCCCAAGCAACGCCATCAATGCCATATGGAACTCCAATCACAACAGCCGGAAACGTGATCGCCAGGCTGGCGACTTGCACTGCGAACTCGCGATTCATCCAGTTCTTCGCTGCCAGAACATTGCCGGAGAGGTTGCCCATTAACCAGGCCGGCCAAACCAGTGCGAGGATGGTAAGCGGTGCGGCGGCTTCAACCCATTTGATGCCGTATATGGCACGAATAAAGGGCTCGGCCAGCCATAACAGTCCAACATAGAACGGAGTGGCATATACGGCGATCAGCGAAATACTCCGAAAGAACAAATAGCGACTTTTGTCCGGATTTTCCTCGGCCGCCAAGGCGCGGAACAGGACTGGGTACAACGAACCCGTGATGAACCTATGGGGCATTCTGGCAAGGCTTTCGCCCTTGCTGAACAAGCCGACACTGGCAGGACCAAGTGTCCGCGAAAGAATGAAAATGCTGACCTGAGAGCGCAAATAGAAAACGATATCACTGAGGGAGACCAACAGGCCATACCGGGCGATATCTCGCCCCCGGCGAAATTCAAACGAGATGCGAGGACGCCATTTGGCAAGCGGGATCAGAATCGACGCACTTACAGCTGCCCCAACGATGCCTCCCCAGATCAAGCTCCATACACCATAGCCGCTATAGGCCATGACAATGCTGATAACGCTGGAGATGAGCAACGATGCAACCCCTACCCCGGCTTTCGCCTTGAAGCGCATCTCCCGTTGCAGGATGCTGCCTGGGAGGTTTACGAATGGGCGAAAGATGAAAGAGAGCGCGGAGATGCGTAACAGTTCGGTATACAAAGGCGTGTCATACCACTTGGCAAACCAAGGAGCGGAGAAGAAAAATGTGGTGTAAATCAGACTGCCGATAATAAGTTGCAGGGTGAAGACTATGTCGTAATCCTTGTTTACCACTTCCTTGGCACGCACCAGGGCTTGGCCCATGCCGCCCCCCGCGACGAATCCTGCGATCCCTGTATATATTGAGATGGTCAACAGCATCCCGAAATCTGCAGGGACCAGCAATCGTGCCAGCACGATGCCAAACAAAAAAGCCAGTACCTGGCTGCCTGTATTACCGATAAACAACCAGGCAGAGCTACTGCGTATGCTTTGGCCAAGGGTCATAGGTCGGATTTTATGTTCGTACGTCTTTGATGCTGTTCCCACTGCCAAGCGTGACGGATAATCTTCTCAAGATCCGGATAACGAGGTACCCACCCTAACGCCTTCTTTGCCGTTGAAGCATCCGCTACCAAGCGAGCAGGATCGCCCTTGCGTCTCGCCCCCTGTTTGACAGGTATGGGCTTTCCAACAATGCGGGTAGCCGTGTCAATTACTTCTTGCACGGAGAAGCCATTGCCATTGCCCAAATTATAGGCAGAGCTTCCAGCACCATTTAACAGGTTCACCAATGCCAAGCGGTGAGCCTCGCACAAATCCACAACATGCACAAAATCGCGGATACACGTACCATCCGGCGTTTCATAGTCTTGCCCGAACACCTGTACGAATTCCCGCCGTCCGGATCCGGCTTGCAGGACGAGGGGAATGAGGTGGGTCTCTGGTTCATGGCGTTCGCCCAACCGTCCCTCCGGATCGGCCCCGGCAGCATTGAAGTAGCGCAGGCTGACCGACTTTAAACCATAGGCGAAGTCGTAGTCCGCGAGGATCTGCTCCACCATCCACTTCGTGCGGCCGTAAGGGTTGAGCGGTTGCTTGGGATGTGCCTCGTCGATGGGTACCCTGATCGGCTCGCCATATACTGCAGCACTGGAGGAGAAGATAAAACGCTTTACCCCATGGGCTACCATGGCATCCAAGAGATTGAGGGTGTTCGTTACATTGTTGGCGTAATACTTGGCGGGTTCCAGCACCGACTCACCCACCTGGATGAAAGAAGCGAAATGCATCACTGCATCGACAGTGTGTTGAGATAAAAGTCGATCGAGCTGTTCTCGGTCGGCAAGATCACCCTGAAAGAATTCGCCTCCTAGCACTGAATCCCGATAGCCAGTGGACAAATTGTCAAGCGTAACCACACGGAAACCCTCTCCCAACAGAATCTTTACCATGTGCGAACCAATATATCCTGCGCCACCCACCACCAAGATCGTATGAGTCAATGCCATTGCTGACCCGATCCATTGATTTGTTGGTCCGTCCGAAGTAATAAAACTGGGTGTTTGGAAACCAAAATATTTCTGCCTTAATCCAGACTCAACGTTAATTTATTCAGACTCGGACATTTGGTGCTTGAATTAACCAGACTTCGATAATGGCCAGCTGCGACGCATGGTTTGTTTACTTGAAACATGCAATTACCGGATTGGCGTCTTGTTTTTGCCCACCCACTGCAACGGCGCATAATATCGCTCCACATTGACAGTTGGCCAGAGTTGCATTGTGTCCAATACTGATGGTTCCGGAACAGGTGCACGGTGATGGCAAAACCACTGTTGAGCGAATGTTTTGAGTTGGAGAGGCTAGAGCGAAAGCGATGCCTCCGATGCCGGCGATAACCCCGAAGGCAACAAGTACTGCACGGTAAGTAATGTTTTTCATGATTACTCCAAACGGTATGTAATTGAAGCTGCGCCGGAACGTCGATACGTGCTCGGTGGCGCGTACGAGCAAATTGATGTGTACTTGCCTGTATTGTTTACACGGACAACAACGTCCGCATATTTAAAATAATACTAAAATATTCGTTTCATTGATCGTCGATGGCATCCATTCGCCTGCACCCGTTCAACTTAATAACCCAATATGACGGACAGTGCCGGCGCGGGCATGATGGCAATTTTATGGACAAAGCTTTCTCTCACGTTCATCCGCAATGTACCTATTAGATTTCTTTAAGTAATTCATCAAAATGGACAAAGCATACTTGATTATAGGAATTCGCCATATCTGTACTTTAGTCCAATGTACTTGTTGACGAAATTTTGTCAAAGTATTCATGCTATGAAAGGTAGTCATTCCGAAATTATTGGAATTTTTGACACTCTTCCTAGTGTAGTCAGTTAGAAACTGATGACTTTTGCTTAATCTATAACTCCCGAGATCAAATATGCTCCGCTCCGGCGGGGCCTTTTTTGTCAGGGAATATCCGCACTCGGGACGAAACTGCCCTTCAAGAAACGTCCGCCTCACCTCTCCAAGCGGTCACTCTGCTTTTCTGCTACCTTCAGACTGCCTGTTGCCCCAAGCCAAAGCAGATTCGGTAAATAATAGGCTTATCGGAAAATTTGTCGGAAAAATTTACTATCTCGGCTCCGGAGATATCTTCATGCATTCATAACATAAAGATTATATTAGCTTATCATTTTATGGTGCGATTTATGCTTTCATTAATATTGCGAATACAAGGTATTAAAGATCGGTACCACAAATACCTATCAAAAAAGAGGGGGAAGAGATTCGAGGCAAATTCAGCTGATTATTCAAGAAGCCGAAACAGCAGGAAAATACATGTTTATTGATGGAGGCTATCATGCTTGAACTCATCGTCAATAGCAATGATGTCTTACGATATAGAATTATTGGGGATTGGGACAAGGTGCAGGAATTGAGGAATCGAGGGTACTATGTAGAAGTAAAGTCGGTTCCTCGGTCAAAGTCAGAATTAGATGTGGGGAATCGAACAGTTCACCTAATCTCCACTAAGAATGACTACGACTTGCATCACAATGATGAATTTGATGTACATAAACTGGCGGAAGTACGACCAGACGATGAATCTTATACGATTGGATTTTATTAAGCATTATTTTGAGATTCGTGCGCCCGTTTATACCAAGAGATAACAAGGTATCGTGCTCTTGTTAACGCCAGTTGCGATAATGGAGAGTGAAATGAAATACATTTTTGCTTGCCTGATTGTTCCAGTCATTTCAATTCTGTACATTGCTGCTTTTGGGTTTGGCGCGTTGTATTATTTCGTGGCAGATCTGCAGGAACGGATAAGGCCGCATTAAAAAATTGGCAATCTTTCGACTGGCTGATTTGAGATACAGCGGTCGGTCATGGTCGGTATCACCTGACTCGATTCAATCAATCATTGGCTGTCCGCTTTTGCCCAAATCGGACGGACAATCTTCTCCCAAGCGGACACTAAGCGATTGAACTAAGCGACACTCTTTATAGTGAGCAGTATTCCAACGATGCCTATCAGCATCAGGCCCATTCCTCCGCTGAACACTGTTATCGTTTGATAGCTGCCAACATGGTACATGCCCAGCAACCTTGCAAGCCCGGAGCCGGCAGTCAGAGCCACACCCAGCACGGCGATGCCGGTAGCGATATTTCGGATTAACTTGTTCATGAAATATCTCCCTTATTCTTTCTATCCATCATAAGTATTCTACCTTCTGCCAACGGTATGTTGTCTTCTATCTTCGTGATCCAGATAGAGGTCCGTAGTATTTTTTCTTCTGTCTCCCGAACTGCCGTTGCCATTATTTATTCTTCTGTCTTCAAAGTCCAGATAGTGGACCGTTGTATTTTTCCGTCTGTCTCCTGGCCTGTCGATGTGGAAAAGGAAGTAATAAAATATCAGCAGCAGCACAAAGCTCCAGAATATGATCCATGCAGGTACTTGTGCCAAGTAGAAAATAACACCAATTACGACCATTACTAACTGCGCCATACTCAACACCAATACGCTTCGCTTGGTCGGAAATCCCATATGCCTCAGCAAATAATGGATATGGGTGCGGTCGGCTTGAAAAAGAGAGCGTTTATGCTTTGAGCGACGATACATCACGGCCAAGGAATCGACCAGCGGGATGCCAAACAGCCACAATACCAGAGCCGGTTCTGCCGAAACACTGCCATGTGTAACCTGCGCCATGAACCAGCCCAAGACCAGCCCCAGCCACATGCTTCCGGCATCCCCCATGAATACTAATGCGCGTTTGATGAAAATGCGCGAATTCAAAAACAGAAAGCCAACCAGCGTCCCAAGCATCGCCCATGTCAAAGGTAATAGTTCAAAAGCACCGGCAAAGTGACAAATCGTGGCCACACCCAGCATGGTAATCAAAGCCATATTGCCCGCCATGCCGTCCAATCCATCGATCATGTTGATCGCATTGATCCCCCCGACGAAAGCAAGCACACTGAACGGAACGGCAAAAATGCTTAGCGGGATATCACTGCCGAACATCGTCCCCAGATGGGTGACTGTCCCATCCGCACCGACAATCACAGCCGTCACCAGGAACACCTGGATCATCAAGCGCGTTGAAACAGTCAAGTCGAGCTGGTCGTCTAGAACACCGAGCACCACCAGCGCAGCTGCACACCCCAGCAATATTGCTATCTTGCCATGCAGCAAGTCACTGGCTAACAATGCGGCCAACACCGCGATGAACATCGCCAGACCACCCACAGTTGGAGTTGGGCCTACATGCTGCTTACGCCCGCTTGGAATATCCACGAAACCATATCGAGACGCCACATCACGCGTCAGCACTATCAAAATTGAGCAAACCAGCATGGAAACAATAAATTCCTGCATAAATCCCCAATTACGAAACATTGACAATCGATTGCCCTGCCAAGTACCAATACTCAAAAAAGCCGGCGCTTGCCAAGAAAATCGCTATGTATTTATTGATATTACTAGATATTTCTTAACCTGTTGCTGAAATTCGAAAATAACGCACAGATAGATTGCCGAGCATGATCGACGTAGCCATCTCGTATGCAATCGGCCTGAGCCCTAATAAATCGCGGCACCCCAGGATTTTCAACGGCTGGCGGTGCCAAAGGCAAAGCCAACTGACAGTTCCGCAATATTGCTATCCAGTGCGCCTTTGAAGGATTTGACCCGTCCCGCGCCAAGCCGCAAGAACACCGAGTCAGTCAAATTCATACCAAGATAAACCGTAGGTTGCACGACAGCGCCGCCATTCGTATCCACCGAGCCGCCCCCGGCAGCACCAAGCAGCAGTTCGGCTCCTGCAGATAGTCCATGCAGAAATATTGTACGGTAGCCGGCCCCGACCAGACCGACCGAATACGCGCCGGCATTGCCGCTGTATGCGCTATGCGCTTGACCTGTCAGATACAAGGAATCGGTCAGATAACGGTTGAGTATGATGGCGATTGCATCGAGATCGCTCTTGCCGCCATCCAGATGTGCCGCCCCGGAATAATGTTCCGTTCCGAACATCCACTCATTACCGGTTACTGTCCCCTTTCTGGCTGATGAATAGGGATGGTCCAAATCCCAAACGAGATCGGCTGAACCATAAGTCGCGCGAAAATCACCACTGGGTGCATCGGCATAACCCCCTTCCAAAGAAAAATGGGTATATCGGCTCAAATCAGCCGTGGCATATGCGCCCAGTTTGATCAATCCCCCGCCGCCCACCGGCACCGCACCGCCGCCACCCATCCCTATGGCGAATCGCGCACCGACGGCAAGTCGGTCATCCCATACCGGTGTTTCCGCACCCAGCGTACCGAGAAACTCGGCATAACCAGCCGCTCCGCCACTGACAGCGCCGGAAACCTCAATGCCGCGATACAACGAGGGCGTGTAGAATTGCTCCATTCTGGCTCCCGCATAGCCGATGTTTCTCGAAGCTGAAGCGGCGCCTGACTTTTCGTGATAAATGCCGGCGGTTATCAGTACACGATCAAATCCCGCTCCGCTGCGGCCATGGACTTCAACCTGCTGGCCGATCAGCTTTGGACTGTAATAAGAAAAGTCGCTATCAGCCGATAGCAACAGGCCGAACTGGTTGCTGTCGATGCTGCCGTTGGGGAAACGCACATTGGAAGCCGAAATGCCGGCGTAGTAGCTGCCGAAATCCCACAGCAGATCCACGTGTGGGCGGATCATCAACCCCCCGCCCACTGATGAGGTTCCCCCGCCACCCCCTCCTCCGCCATACACGCCTGCTTCCATTCTCAGCTTGGGAGCAAGATTTTTACGCCACGCCAACTCTCCACCTGCGGTAAAAAAGCCACCGCGATCTCCGCTGATCGCGCCATAAGCAGCAGGGCCCAAATAGAATCCGGACGCGACCTGGATCAGATAGCTCGTGCCAAGCAGACCCATCGCCTCATCGCCGGGAAGCGTGATTTGCTCCAAGCCTAATCTGAGCTCGGCAGGTCTGTTGATAATATCGTCACCGGCCTGATTGTCCGCGGTGGAAGCCGTACCTGCATACGCCCATGTCGAAACGACGCAAGTTGCAATGAACAAGGCACAGGCAAGACGGCTCATGGAAGATTCAAATTCGATATGCAATGCCCATTGGTTGCCTGAAAATGTCTGTGTCCAATTTGGTCGGATCGTATTGACAGGGCAAGTCGATCAAAACTTGTGGCTTGCAAGAGACTTGGCCCGTGCACACAACACATGCCATAAAAAAATCGGTGCCGAAATGAACATTCTCCTCCATAACCGCGTGGGCTCCTGCATCAAGCGCGGCAACCATTCCAATCCCATGCGCTGCAGGACGGGATGGGCTCGGCTGACCCGCCCGGTGTAATAATCGAATACTGCACCCACGGCTGCGGCGAACCTGACGTTCAACAAGCCGCAATGCTCATGCAGCCACTTCTCCTGCTTTGGCGCAGACATGCCGACCCACAGCACATCCGGGTTAGCCGCATTCACCGCTGCGACCATCATCCCATTGTCCTCATCGGAAAAGGTTTGCTTGAAAGGCGGCGAGCAGGTTCCGGCAATCCGCACATGCGGAAAATCCACAGCCATGCGTCTTCTGATCGCAGCCAATGTCTCATCGGTTGCACCCAGGAAAAACACGCTGCCGCCGTTTGACCGCTCCAGCGCTTCCATCACCCCTCGAAAGATGTCGCTGCCGGTAACCCGTTCACGGATAGTCCCGCCCAGAATCCTAGATGCAAGCACCACTCCTGTCCCATCCGCGACCAGCCAGTCCGACGCACGCAATGCCAGTGAAAATAGATTATCGCCCAAGGCCACTGCATAACTGTGCGGATTCAAGCAAGCCAACCAACGACATTGCCCGATCTCATCCGCATCCTGTTTCGTGATCCACGCCATTACATCCGCCATGCATGCTTGCACCCCCAGCGTGCTCACCTTGTAGCCGACGACATCCTCAACCGGATGGCTCATCGTACAGCGTTCCTTCTGCGCTGGCTCACTTCCATCGCCTGCCCGTATATCGTCATCAGCATGCGGTAATTCACATCCTCGGTATACAGCGTTTCAAAAGAACGCCGCGCACCCGCGGCCAGATTTTCCAGTTCGCCAGCCTGCTCCCACACAGTACGCACCGCAGCCAGCAGCGAGCGCGGAGCGCCCGGCTCGAATATCACTCCATTTTTGCCCGGCTGTACTATCGATGGCAACGGGCCGATATTCGACACTGCTACCGGCGTACCCAATGCAAATGCCTCCTGAACTACCATCGGGAATCCTTCGAAACATTCGGAAGGCAACACCAACAACTTTGCATTTGCAATTTCGTCCCGTGCCGCTTCGTCCGCCAACTGTCCAAGAAAACGTATCGGCACTTCCGCCGACGAGGCAGCAAGTTGCTCCAGTTCGCCGCGCAGATCGCCCTCGCCCACGATGCGCAACTCGGGCGCCGATGCGCCCCACATCATCCATGCACGCACCAGCGCCAGCACGCCTTTCTCCGCAGACAACCGCCCGACAAATACCGCACTAGGCCTGCGAGCTGCCCACGGCACGACACTCGGATCGCCAGGATAGAAATTCGGTTTGACATGCACCAGGTCGGCAGGCAAGCCCGCCGCTATCATTTTCTCGCGTTGAAATTCGGACATCGCGATAAAGGCATCGACCTGATTCGTCCATGTGCCCAAATGCCTGTGCAAGGCAATACTGGTTGCCAAAGGCATCGTTGCAATACGGCTGCCCCGATAGCATCCATAACGGATGGCGGGAATCACCGAATGACGATCCATGCATTCGGTGCAGACATGTCCCGCCCGCATCGGAAGGGCAGCCGGGCAAAACAGGCGATAGTTGTGCAACGTCAGAACCCGTGCGGCACGGCGGCCGACAGCATGAAAGATGGCGGGAGAAAGCAACGGAAAAGTGTTATGTGCATGCACTACCTCAGGCGAATCGGCTTCCACCATGCGATGAATATCCCTGGCAGCGAAAACATTCCACGGCGTTGCAAGCGCGCCGTGAATAGCACCCATTGCTCCCTTGGCACGTATGACGTCGCTGCGCCGAATGATCACGCTCACTTTA
>Ga0210097_1000185_pt1 | contig 26883 bp, 25 predicted proteins | sample Joice_CattailNLA_2_FD_185521 | JGI IMG/M metagenome (GOLD analysis project Ga0210097, IMG submission 185521) | Wetland microbial communities from San Francisco Bay, California, USA, that impact long-term carbon sequestration - Joice_CattailNLA_D2... | ecosystem: Environmental > Aquatic > Marine...
TTCCCGCTCCACGTCTGGCTCCCCGACGCGATGGAAGGCCCCACGCCGGTCTCGGCGTTGATCCATGCGGCGACGATGGTGGCCGCGGGCGTCTACCTCGTCGGGCGCGTCTACCCGATCTTCACGCCGGACGCCTTCCTTGTCATCGCCTACATCGGGCTAATCACCCTGTTCATCGCGGGCACGATCGCGATCACGGCGACCGACATCAAGAAGGTCCTGGCCTACTCCACCTGCTCCCAGCTCGGATACATGATTCTGGGCCTGGGGGTGGGGGGCTTCACCGCGGGCCTGGCGCACCTGACTACCCACGCCGCCTTCAAGGCGTGCCTGTTCCTCGGCTCCGGGTCGGTGATCCACGCGGTGCACAGCCAGGAGATCACCGACATGGGCGGGCTGCGAAAGAAGATGCCGATCACTTTCATCACCTTCCTCATCGCCACGCTCGCGATATCGGGGGTCCCGTTCTTTTCCGGCTTCTACAGCAAGGACATGATCCTGGGCGCCGCTCTCGAGTTCGGGATGAAGAATACGCAGCACATGATCCTGTTCGCCGGAGCGCTCCTGACCGCGGGGATGACGGCCTTCTACATGTTCCGGCTCGTGATCCTCACGTTCCTGGGAAAGCCGAAGGACCAGCACAAGTTCGATCATGCCCACGAGTCGCCTCCCAACATGTGGGTTCCCCTCGTGATCCTGGCGGGGCTTTCGTTCTCCTTCTGGTACAGCGGGTGGTTCGGGGACCTGGTCAAAAAGCCGGCTCCCGTGATCCCGGTCGTAGCAGCGGTTTCCGCGCCTTCACCGGGGGGGTACATGGGGGAGGTGGCGTCGACTTCGCACGCCGGGGCCCTTGAGACGCCCCATGCGCAGAGCTCCTCCGCCTATGCCGCGGAACCGGGCCGGCCCCCGGATGCGGCGCACGGCGCAACGGAAGGCCACGCCTCCCCGACGACCCACGAGGGTGCGGCGACGGCGGGAGAGCACGAGGATTCCGGGGGGCATGCCGCGCAGGGAACGCACGGGGGCGGTCATGACGAGCACCTGGCGCACGTGGCCCACACCTGGGCGATGCGTCTTTCGATTCTCTTCGGTGCCGTGGGAATCGGGCTTGCGTTCGTCGTTTACCTGCTCGGGTGGATCAACCCCGACAAGGTTGCCTCCGCGTTCCGGCCCGTCCACACGTTCCTCCTGAACAAGTGGTACTTCGACGAGCTGTACGAGGCGACGGCCGTCAACGGGACGAAGGCCTTCTCCCGCGCGCTGGGGTGGTTCGACCTGCACGTCGTGGACGGACTCGTCAACCTCTGTGCGCAGATGGGCGTCTGGATCTCGTATCTCACGGGAAAGTTCGACAACGCCGTGGTCGACGGCGCGGTGAACGGCGTGGCCGATGTCACGATCGGCAGTGGATCCATCTTCCGCCGTTTCCAGACCGGAAAACTCTACCACTACGTGTTCGTGCTGGCTGGCGGGGCGCTGATCATTTTCCTGATAAAAGTTTTCTGACCGGAGGAGGTCTTCCTTGGACTTTATCAACAACCACATCCTGAGCCTGATGACGTTCCTTCCCCTGGCCGGCGCGGCGGTGATCCTCCTGATGCCCGGGGGCAGGGACGAATCCGTCAAGAGAATCGCCGCCGTGGCCTCGTTTCTTCCCATCCCCCTTGCGGTCCAGCTCTGGTTCACATACGACCGCACGGTGGCCGGCGTGAACGTGGCGAGCCAGTTCCAGTTCGTCGAGCACTATTCCTGGATCCCTTCGATCAACGTCGAGTATTTCCTGGGAGCCGACGGGATCTCGATGCCGATGATCATCCTTACGGCGATCATCTCCTTCCTGGCGGTGATCGGTTCCTGGAATATCGCGAAACAGATCAAGGGATACATGGCTCTCCTCCTCCTGCTCGAGACCGGCATGATGGGCGTCTTTTGCGCCCTTGACTTCTTCCTGTTCTACGTCTTCTGGGAAGTGATGCTCCTGCCGATGTACTTCCTCATCGGGATCTGGGGCGGACCGCGCAGGGAGTATGCGGCGATCAAGTTCTTCCTCTACACGCTCCTGGGCTCGGTCCTGATGCTTCTGGTGATGCTGGCGCTCTATTTCAACACGGTCAACCCGGAGACGGGCGGGCACACCTTCAACATGCTCCACTTCATGCAGCAGACGACCCACAACGGGTGGCTCCAGGGATTCGATATCCGGGTTCTCATGTTCCTCGGCCTCTTCATCGGTTTCGCGATCAAGGTCCCCCTCTTCCCGTTCCACACGTGGCTCCCCGACGCCCACGTCGAGGCGCCGACCGCCATCTCGGTCATCCTGGCGGGGATTCTCCTGAAGATGGGGACGTACGGGCTGATGCGGATCTCCTTCCCGATCTTCCCCGACGTGACGAAGTGGTTCGTCATCCCCATGGCCGTCCTGGGGGCGATCAACATCGTCTACGGCGCCCTTTGCGCGATGGCGCAGTCCGACCTCAAGAAAATGGTCGCCTACTCCTCGGTAAGCCACATGGGGTTTGTCCTCCTGGGGATGGCTGCGCTCACGCCCGCCGGGATGATCGGCGCCTCGTTCCAGATGTTCTCCCACGGCATGATCACGTCCATGTTGTTCTTCCTGGTCGGCGTCGTCTACGACCGGGCGCACCACCGGGACATCGATGGGTTCGGGGGCCTGGGGGCGGTCGTCCCGGTCTATACCTTTTTCATCACCGTGGCTTTCTTCGCATCCCTCGGCCTGCCGGGATTTTCCGGGTTCATCGCCGAGGCCATGGTGTTCATCGGGTCGTTCGACGCTTTCCGGACGATCGTGGTGATCGCCGCATCGGGGATCATCATCGTGGCCGCGTTCCACCTGTGGGCGCTCCAGCGCGTCTTCCTGGGGCCGCTCAACCCCAAGTACGCCCAGCTCGAGGAGATCAACGCGCGGGAGATCTTCTGCCTTGCCCCGCTGGCGCTGATGACGCTTATTCTCGGCGTATACCCGATGCCGGTGCTCAACCTGATGAGCTCGTCCCTGATTCATCTCGTCGACATCGTGAAAATGGTGATCTAGATGTTCCTGGGGAACTTCGACAGCCTTCGCTACTTCCTGCCGGAGCTCGCGATCACCGCGACGATCCTGCTGCTCATCATCGTTCACGTCGCCGGGAAGAACCGTCGCTCGCCCGCCGCGGCCCTCCTGTCGCTCGTCGGAACGGGCACGGCGATCCTCTTCGCGTTGATGACCCCTGCTTCCGCGGGAGGGGGGATGGGGCTCTTCGAGGGGATGGTCGTCCTGGACGGATTCGCGGCCTTCTTCAAGGTGCTGACCGCCCTGGCGACCGCCATCGTGATCTTCATGTCGATCGACTGCGCGGAGCTCTCGGAAAGGACCCAGGCCGAGTACTACGTCTTCCTCCTCTCCGTGCTGCTCGGGATGTTCCTCCTTTCCTCGGCCACCGACATCGTGATGCTCTACCTGTCGATCGAGCTGGTCTCGATCCCCTCGTACCTGCTGGCCGGCTACCTGAAAGGGAAGGCGTCCTCCACCGAGGCGTCGATGAAGTACGTCGTCTACGGGGCGACCGCCTCGGGCGTGATGATCTACGGATTCTCGCTGCTGTACGGCATGACGGGGTCCACGCAGATTTCCGTGATTGGGAACACGCTCGCCACGGGGACGGTGCCCCTGCCCGCGATGCTGGCGGCGATCATGGTGACCGTGGGGTTCGGGTACAAGATCGCCGCGGTTCCGTTTCACATGTGGAGCCCCGACGTGTACGAGGGGGCGCCCACTCCCGTGACGGCCTTTCTTTCCGTGGGCCCCAAGGCCGCGGGGTTTGCGGTCCTGGTGCGCTTCTTCTATACCGTCTTTGCCGCTCCCGACGCCGCCGGGGGGATGTGGCACCTGACCTCCTCCGTGGACTGGACGTTCATGTTCGCGGTCCTGTCCGCGGTGACGATGACGGTGGGGAACCTGGTCGCCATCAGCCAGAAGAACGTGAAGCGACTGCTCGCCTACTCCTCGATCGCCCATGCAGGGTACATGCTGATGGGGTTTGTCCTGCTCACCGCGGCGGGGCTGAAGGCGATCCTGTTCTACCTTGTCGTGTATCTCTTCATGAACCTGGGCGCCTTTTACGTGGTGGTTCTGGTCGCAAACGGCAGCCGGGACGAGGACATCTCGCACTTTTCCGGGCTTGGCACCCGGGCGCCCTTCGCCGCGGTCTCCCTGGCCGTCTTCCTGTTCGCGCTGACGGGGATTCCGCCGTTTTCGGGGTTCATCGGCAAGGTCTACCTGTTCGCCGAGGTGATCAACAAGGGAATCTACTGGCTGGCCCTCGTGGCGGCGATCAACAGCGTGGTTTCCCTGTATTACTACGCCCGGATCCTGAAAGTCATGTTCCTGGAGGACCCGACGCAAGCGGAAGAGCTCTCGGTCGGCTTCGTTCCGAGGATCATGCTGGCCATCCTGGTTGTCCCCACGCTTTTGCTGGGGGTATACTGGGAACCTGTGATCCGCATCGCCGAGTCGTCTGTGCGCATATTGACCAATTGAGAGGAAGGGGCCGGTGGCGAACCTCGTTTCCTCCATCCCGTTTGCCGACCCGTACTTCTCCGTACTCCTTCTCCTGATCATCGCCGTCGGAATGGCGGTGGGGTTCGTCTTCCTCTCGCAGGCCCTGGGGCCCAAGAAGTACGAGCGGGTCAAGTACAGCGTCTACGAATGCGGCGTGGACCCCTTCACATCGGCCGCCGTGCGCGTTTCGGTGAAATTCTACCTGGTCGCCCTGCTCTTCCTCCTCTTCGACCTGGAGACGGCGTTCCTCTACCCCTGGGCGGTCCTCTTCCGTAAACTGGGTTTGTTCGGTTTCATCGAGATGGTCATCTTCGTGGGGATCCTCCTCGTGGGACTGGTCTACGCCTGGAAAAAGGGAGCGCTCGAGTGGCAGTGAACCACGCGAAGGACGGCGCACCGGGTTTTCTGACGACCCGGTTCGAAGCGTTGCTCGCCTGGGGGCGGAAGTATTCGATCTGGCCGTTCACGTTCGCCACTGCGTGCTGCGGGATCGAGGTGATGGGGGCGTTCGGGACCCATTACGACATCGCCCGGTTCGGGGCCGAGGTCATCCGGTTCTCCCCCCGGCAGGCGGACATGCTGCTCGTGGCGGGGACCGTCAACTACAAGATGGCGCCGGTCCTGGTGCGCATCTACGAGCAGATGCTCGAGCCGAAGTGGGTGGTGGCGATGGGGGCCTGCGCTTCCTCGGGGGGCTTCTACAACAACTACAGCGTCGCCCAGGGGATCGACAAGTTCATGCCCGTGGACATCTACATCCCGGGGTGCCCGCCGATCCCGGAACAGATCATCGACTCCATCGTGCTCATCCAGAAGATGATCGACAGCGGGGGCTCCCGGGCCCGGGACCGCTGGCCCATCAAGATCTGAAGCGGACGGAGAATGACCGACAAACAACCCAGTGTAGTGCTTGCGAAACTGATCGAGCGGTTCGGGGACGATATTGTGGCGACCCACTCCGACTTCGGGGACGACACCGCCCGGGTCAATCGGGAGAGAATCGTCGAGATCTGCACCTTTCTCCGGGATGACCCGGATCTCCTGTTCGACTTCGCGATGGACCTGACCGGAGTGGACTACCTGGGGGAGGAGCCCCGATTCGAGGTGGTCTACCATCTCTATTCTCTCGAAAAGAAGCACCGGGTGCGCATCAAGGCCCGCGTCCCGGAGGAGGACCCGGTGATCGATTCGGTCATCCCGGTCTGGGTCGGGATGGACTGGTTCGAGCGGGAGGCGTACGACATGTACGGCATCCTCTTCCGGGATCACCCGAACCTCAAGAGGATCCTCATGTACGAGGCATTCGAGGGACATCCGTTGCGGAAGGACTACCCGAAGGCGAGGCGCCAGCCGACCGTAGGGGTGGAGGAGTAGAGGGAGCATGGCGGAGATCGAGGCATACCAGAGGGAAGCCGGGACGCTCGACATGCAGGCCGAGCCGATGATCCTCAACATCGGCCCGTCGCACCCGGCCACGCACGCCACCCTCCGGCTCATCGCGGAACTGGACGGGGAGACGATCCTCAAACTCACCCCCGAGTTCGGGTACCTGCACCGGTGCTTCGAGAAGGAGTCCGAGAACGCCACCTGGACCCAGGTGATCCCCTACACGGACCGGCTGAACTACGTCTCCTCCCTGATGAACAACGTCGGGTACGCGATGGCGGTCGAGAAACTGTGCGGAGTCGAGGTCACCGAGCGGTGCCAGTACATCCGCGTCCTCATCTGCGAGCTCTCCCGGATCATCGACCACATGGTCTGCATCGGGACGAACATGGTCGACATCGGGGCGCTGACCAACTTCTGGTACTTCTGGAAGCCCCGCGAGGAGGTGTACAGGCACCTCATCGAGCCGTTGACGGGGATCCGGCTGACGACGGCGTACACGCGGATCGGCGGTCTCATGTGGGACCTCCCCGACGGGTGGGTCGAGAAGTGCCGCGACATCTGCCGGGACGTGATCGTGCCCGCGATCGCGGACGTGAACGCCCTCCTGACGAAGAACCGGATCTTCATCGAGCGGACGATGGGGGTGGGGGCCATCGATCCGAAGGAGGCGATCGCCCGCGGGTTCACCGGCCCATGCCTGCGCGCCGCGGGGGTCCCCCTGGACCTCAGGAAGGACGAGACGTACCTCGTGTACGACCGGTTCGACTTCGACGTGCCGATCGGGGAGGAAGGGGACACCTGCGACCGGTACATGGTCCGGATGGAGGAGATGCGGCAGTCCCTCCGCATCATCGACCAGGCCCTCGACCAGCTCCCGGAAGGGCCCGTGAACGTGGACGACCCGCGGTTCATCCTGCCGGCGAAGAAGGATGTCTACGAAACCATCGAGGGCCTCATGAACCACTTCAAGCACGTCATGGACGGCGTCCAGGTCCCCGCCGGCGAGGTCTACTCGGCCACCGAGGCCGCGAACGGGGAGCTCGGGTACTACATCGTCAGCAAGGGGGGCGGAGGGCCGTACAAGATCAAGGTCAGACCGCCGTGCTTCCCCCTGTTCCAGGGGATGCCGCACCTGTGCGAGGGGGGAATGATCGCGGACCTGATCGCGGTGCTGGGCAGCGTCAACATCATCGCGGGGGAACTGGACCGGTGAGCCTCGCCTTTTCCGAGGAGACCCGGGCGAAGCACGACAGGTTGCTCACCCGCTATCCCAACCGGGAGGCGGCGATCCTGCCGACACTCTACCTTGCGCAGCGCGAGTTCGGGCACCTGTCCGACGAAGTGATTCTGTATGTCGCCGACCTGCTCGGGTTCACGCCGGCGCGCATTTACGGGGTCGCCACCTTCTATACGATGTACAACAAGAAGCCCGTGGGGAAATACCACCTGCAGGTCTGCCGGAACCTCTCCTGCTCCCTGATGGGGGCGGAGCACCTGATCGAGCATGTCGCGATGAAGATCGGGGTAAAGCCGGGCGAAACGACTGCCGACGGGAGATTCACCCTCTCCACGGTGGAGTGCCTGGGAAGCTGCGGGACCGCGCCGGTCATGCAGGTGAACGACGACTACTACGAGAACCTGACCGAGGAATCGATCGACGCGATCCTCGACGGGCTCCGGTGACGGCAAGCGGCGGGAGACGATGGAACTCGTCCTGACCAAACACTTCGGCAACGAGCGGTACCGCCACCTCGACACCTACACGGAGCTCGGGGGGTACGAGGCCCTTCGGAAGGCCTTCTCCATGTCGAAGGAGGCGATCGTCGAAGAGGTGAAGAAGGCGAACCTGCGCGGGCGGGGTGGCGCGGGGTTCCCGGCAGGGGTCAAGTGGGGATTCCTCCCCAAGGACCTCTCGAGGCCGCGGGTCCTCGTGATCAACGCGGACGAGGGAGAGCCGGGGACGTTCAAGGACCGGCTGATCATGAGCCGGGGGCCTCATCTCCTGATCGAGGGAATCGTCATCACCTGCTACGCTCTGGAGACCCATGTCTGCTACATCTACATCCGCGGGGAATTCGCCCGGGAGGAGGGGATCCTGCAGGAGGCGGTCGACGAGGCGTACGCGAAGGGGTTCCTCGGAAAAGACATCCTCGGCGCCGGGTTCGACCTGGACGTGACCATCCACCGCGGCGCGGGCGCTTACATCTGCGGCGAGGAGACGTCCACGATCAACTCTATCGAGGGGAAGCGCGGCTGGCCGCGAGTGAAGCCTCCCTTCCCCGCCTCGGTGGGGGCCTTCGGGCGGCCCACGATCGTGAACAACGTGGAGACGATCGCCGACGTTCCCTGGATCGTCACCCACGGCGGCGACAGGTTTCACGCCCTCGGCGGGGCCGAGAAGAACGGCGGGACGCGCCTGGTGGGTGTCAGCGGGCCCGTCAACCGCCCCGGGATCTACGAACTGCCCGCCGCCGTGTCGTTGCGGGAGGTCATTTACACGCACGCGGGTGGCCTGAAGGACGGAAAGACGCTCAAGGCGGTGATCCCGGGAGGGTCCTCCACGCCGGTGCTCAAGGCCAACGAGATCGACGTGACGTTCGACATCGAATCGATGCAGAAGGCAGGGACGATGACCGGCACCAGCGGGGTCATCGTCATCCCCGAGGGGACCTGCATGGTCCGCGCCCTCTCCGTGCTCATGAATTTCTACGCCCACGAGTCCTGCGGGCAGTGCACTCCGTGCCGGGAGGGGTGCGGCTGGCTGGCGAAGATCCTGCACCGCATCGAGAACGGCCAGGGGCGCAAAGGGGACGTAGCGCTCATCCTGGATGTCTGCGACCACATGATGGGCAGGACGATCTGCGCGCTCGCCGACGCCGCGGTGATGCCCGCACAGTCGTTCATCTGGAAGTTTCGCGAGGAGTTCGACCAGCACATCCGGGACCAGAAGTGCCCGTACGGGAACAGGTTCTAGGGAGCGATGCCGAACTTTACACTCAACGGAATCTCCGTGGACGTCCCCGATGGGACGACCATCCTCCAGGCCGCGAAGACGGTGGGGATCGAGATCCCCCACTACTGCTACCACCCGAAACTCTCGATCGCGGGGAACTGCCGCATGTGCCTGGTGGAGGTGGAGAAGTTCCCCAAGCTGCAGATCGCGTGCAACACCCATGTGACGGAAGGGATGGTGGTCAAGAGCAATACCGAGAAGGTAAAGGAGGCGGTCACGGGCGTTCTGGAGCTGATGCTCATCCACCATCCGATCGACTGCCCGATCTGCGACCAGGCAGGCGAGTGCGGGCTGCAGATCTACTACATGAAGTACGGCCTGCACAAGAGCCGTTACGCCCTCGAGGACAAGGTGCACAAGAAGAAGGTGCAGGACATCGGCGGCCAGATCGTCCTGGACGCCGAGCGGTGCATCCTCTGTTCCCGTTGCATACGGTTTCTCCAGGAGGTTACGCATACCTCCGAGCTTGAATTCTTCCAGCGATCGAACCACTCGGAGATCTCGATCTTCCCCGGGGAGCCGCTGAACAACAACTACACCGGGAACCTGGCGGACATCTGCCCCGTGGGAGCGTTGACCAGCAAGGATTTCCGGTTCAAGTGCCGCGTCTGGTTCCTGCGGGGCGCCAAATCGATCTGTCCCGGCTGCGCCAACGGCTGCAACGTGGAGGCGCACTTCAAGGGGGACATCCTCTACCGTTTCCAGCCCAGGCAGAACGACGAGGTCAACCAGACGTGGATGTGCGACCCGGGCCGCCTCGAGTACAAGAGGGCGAACGACGCGAGGCTGCTCACCCCCGTCGTCCGGGAGGACGGAAGCCCCCGGGCGGCGTCGTGGGAAGCGGTATTTTCCGCCGTTGCTTTCCGGCTCTGGGAGACGATGGAAAAGGACGGTCCCGAATCGGTCGCCGTCATCGCGTCGCCGCAATTCTCCAACGAGGAACTGTACCTCACCCGGAAGCTGGCGGAAGAGGTCCTGCGTACGCCGAACCTGGGCTTCTCCCCCCGGACCCCGGGCAACGGGATATCGGACGACTTCCTCATCAAGGCCGACAAGAATCCCAATACCCGCGGGGCGCAGCTTCTGGGAATCTCCGAGGAGAAGTTCGAAGACATCGTGCGCAAGGTTGCGGGCGGGAAGGTGAAGGCCCTGCTGGTCTTCGGCAACAGCATCGCCGACTTCTCCGAGGAGGAGACGGAACGACTTCTGGCCGACGTCCCGTTTGTCGTACAGGTCGGGACGAACGAGGGGGTCGTCTCCCGCGCGGCGCACGCCGTCCTTCCGTCCGCGTCGTTTGTCGAGCGGGGAGGGACGTTCACCAATCACGCGGGCCGTGTCCAGCGGTTCTGGATGGGGTTCCCGCCGAGGGGAAAGTCGAGGAACGCCATCGAGATCATCACGGGCCTTGCCAATCGTCTCGGCGCCGGCTGGAAATTCGCCGGGGAGTCGTCGGTGTTCCGGGCGATCACGGGGTCCGAGGCACCTTTCGCCGGGATGAGCTATGAATCCCTTGGTGAGTCGGGACACGTCGCAGGGGGGAAGGGATGAACGGGTGGTTCGACCTCGTGGTGTCCGTGGCCCGGGTGGCGGTGATGCTCGCCTTCACCCTCTCCCTCGTCCCGATCCTCGTGTGGGCGGAGCGCAAGGGAGCGGCCTACATCCAGGACCGCCGCGGGCCCAACCGGGCGAAGATCCTGGGGCTGACCCTCGGAGGGCTGTTCCATCCGCTCGCCGACGCGCTCAAGCTGCTGTTCAAGGAGGACTTCATCCCGGACCACGCCCACCGGCTCTTCTACCAGATCGCGCCGATGTTCGCCCTGGCCCCGGCGCTGATGACCTTCGCGGTCATCCCCTTCGGGCCGCCGGTCGTGATCGCGGGACGCCCGGTCGCACTGCAGGTCGCGGACCTGAACGTGGGTATCCTCTACATCTTCGCCATCTCGGGGATGGCGGTCTACGGCGTGATACTCGCGGGGTGGGCCTCCAACAGCAAGTATCCCCTGCTGGGGGGACTGCGCTCCTCGGCGCAGATGATCTCCTACGAGGTCTCTCTCGGGCTCTCCATCATCGGCCTGGTCATGGTCTTCCGGTCGGTCCGGCTCTCGGATATCGTTGCCTCGCAGGGGGAACTCCTGTGGGGGGTCGTGCCGAAGTGGGGCGTGTTCCTGCAGCCGCTCGGCTTTCTCCTCTTTCTCGTCGCGGTCTACGCGGAGGCGAACCGGACCCCTTTCGACCTGCCGGAGGGGGAGTCGGAGATCGTCGCGGGGTTTCACACGGAGTACGGTTCCTTCAAGTTCTCGATCTTCTTCATGGCCGAGTACGTTCACATGGTGGTCGGCTCGGCCCTGATCGCGACGCTCTTTTTCGGCGGCTGGCAGTTCCCCTACCTGGCGGATTCCGGCTTCCTGCTTCCCGGGGGAATTTCCCTCGGGCTTCCCGGCGCCCTGGTGCTCCTCCTGCGGATCGGGGCGTTCGTGGGGAAACTGCTCTTCTTCGCCTGGCTCTTCATATGGGTCCGGTGGACGATCCCCCGGTTCCGGTACGACCAGGTGATGCGGCTGGGCTGGAAGGTGCTGCTCCCCCTGTCGCTGGCGAACATCTTCGTGACGGGGCTTGTCCTGCTCCTGGTCGGCGGAGGGGGGTGAAACGACGATGACGATCGGGGTGAGAAAGGTCGCCCGTCCCCGGAAGATGTCCGGGGGGGAGAGCCTCTACCTCCTGGAGATCGTGAAGGGGCTCGGGGTGACGATCGGGCATCTCCTGCGCAACATGCGGCACCAGGAGAACATCGCCACGATGGAGTATCCCGAGGTGCGGCGGGTGATGCCCCCGAGGTTCCGCGGTCTGCACCGGCTGATGAAGCGGCCCGACGGGACGCCCCGGTGCGTGGCGTGCTTCTGTTGCTCCACGGCGTGCCCCGCGGTGTGCATCACCATCGTGGCGGGGGAATCCCCCGACCCGAAGGTCGAGAAGTACCCGGTGCGCTTCGACATCGACATGCTCCGGTGCATCTTCTGCGGACATTGCGTCGAGGCGTGTCCCTGCGACGCGATCCGGATGGACACGGGCTGGTACACGCCGCCGGATTTCACGAGGGAGAAGCTCATCTTCACGATCGACATGCTGCTGGAAAAATAGGAGAGAGATGGAACCGATCCTGTTCGCCATATTCGGCGCGATCTCGGTGGGCGGAGCGATCATGGTGGTCACGCGGCGGCACCCGATGACCTCAGCGCTCTACCTGATCCTCACGCTTTTTGCCGTCGCGGCGCTCTTCGCCCTCCGGCAGGCGCACTTCCTCGCGGTGATCCAGGTCATCGTCTACGCGGGCGCGGTGGTCGTCCTGTTCATCTTCGTGATCATGCTGATCAACGTCCCGGAGAGCAGGCTGCCCATGGAGCGGCTGACGGGACTGCGCTTCCTGGGTGTGACCGCCGCGGGATTGCTGATCCTCGAGTCGGCGCTGGTGGCCCGACGCTTCGTCATGGCGGGAACCCCCGCCACGGACTCCGGTTCCGTGGAGGCCGTGGGGCGCGCGCTGTTCACCGATTACCTCCTCGCGTTCGAGCTCACCTCGGTTTTGCTGCTGGCCGCGGTGATCGGGGCGATCGTGCTGGCGAAAAGGAAGATCTGACGGTGCGCGGGGCACGGGCGCGCCACGGGCGGAGAACCTTGTCATGATGGAACCGTCGGCATACCTGCTTCTCTCCGGGATCCTGTTCGGAATCGGCGTGGCGGGGGTGGTGGCGCGCAAGAACGTCCTCATCATCCTCATGAGCGTGGAGATCATGCTCAACGCCGTCAACGTGGCCTTCATCGCGGTCGGGTCCTACCTGGGCGACGCAACGGGATCGGTGTTCGCCTTCATGGTCATGACCGTCGCGGCGGCCGAGGCCGCGGTGGGGCTGGCGATCCTCATTGCGGTCTACCGCCTGAAGGAAACGATCGACATCACGGAACTGAGCGTGCTCAAGTGGTAGGCGAAATCCTCGACTATCTCTGGCTCGTCCCCGCGCTGCCTCTCCTGGGCGTGATTGTGAACAGCGCGATCGCGCTCTTCGCGGAGCGGCCGCTTCTTTTGGCGGAGGACGCCCGCCGTCCCTCCGATCCCCCTGGCGGGGACCACGGCCATGGGCACGGGGACTCGCACGCCGCCCCGTCGTACCGGAAGATGGTCGCGTTTCTCGGTCCCGCGGTGGTGGGCGCCTCCTTCGTCGTGTCGCTCCTGGCCGTCCTCGCCCTGGCCGCGAGGGCTCCGCACGACCGGCTCTTCGTCCAGGTCCTCTTCCCGTGGATACAGGCGGGGACGTTTATGGCGCCGGCGGCTTTCCAGCTCGATCCGCTCTCTTCCGTGATGATCCTGGTGGTCACCGGTGTCGGCTTCCTCATCCACGTCTACTCCGTGGGGTACATGTCCCACGAGAGGGCCTTCGCGCGGTACTTCGTCTACCTGAACCTCTTTACCTTCGCGATGCTCCTGCTCGTCCTCGGCAGCAACTTCCTCCTGATGTTCATCGGGTGGGAAGGGGTGGGGCTGTGCTCCTACCTGCTCATCGGGTACTGGTACGAGAAGAAGAGCGCCGCCGACGCCGGGAAGAAGGCCTTCGTCGTGAACCGGGTGGGCGATTTCGGTTTCCTCCTGGCCATGTTCCTCATCTTCTGGACCTTCGGGTCCGTCGAGTACACCGAGGTCTTCGCCCGGATCCCGGGCCTTATGGAGAGCGGCACGCTCACGACCGGGATCGCCACCGCGATCACCCTCCTTCTCTTCGTGGGGGCCACCGGCAAGTCGGCCCAGATTCCCCTCTATGTCTGGCTTCCCGACGCGATGGAGGGGCCCACCCCCGTTTCCGCCCTGATCCACGCCGCGACGATGGTCACGGCGGGGGTCTACATGGTCGCCCGGACGAACGCTCTCTTCCTGCTGGCCCCGGCTTCCATGATGGTCGTGGCGGTGGTCGGCGCGGCGACGGCGATCTTCTCCGCCATTATCGGGATCACGCAGAACGACATAAAACGCGTGCTGGCCTACTCCACCGTCTCCCAGCTCGGCTACATGTTCCTGGCCTGCGGCGTGGGGGCCTTCACCGCCGGGATCTTCCACCTGATGACCCACGCCTTTTTCAAGGCGCTCCTGTTCCTTGGCTCCGGGTCGGTGATCCACGCCCTCGCCGGGGAGCAGGACATGCGGAATATGGGCTCCCTGAAAAAACACCTGCCCGTGACCTTCGTCACGATGTTCATTGCAACGCTGGCGATCTCGGGGATCCCCGGGCTGTCCGGCTTCTTCTCCAAGGACGAGATCCTCTGGAAGTCCTTCTCCTCCGGGCACGGCCACGTGGGCCTGTGGCTGGTCGGGACGGTCGCGGCGGGGATCACGGCATTCTACATGTTCCGCCTGGTCTTCCTGACCTTCTTCGGGGATTCGCGGATGGACCCGGAGGTGGAGGCGCATGTCCACGAGTCCCCGTACTCGATGACCGTTCCCCTGATGATCCTTGCCGTCCTCGCGGTTGCGGGCGGCTGGGTCGGCATCCCCCACGTCCTCGGCGGCCACAACTACTTCGAGGAGTGGCTTGCCCCAGTCTTCGCGCACGCGGCGGAAGGGGCGGCGCACGGGGAGGCCCATGCATCCGCGGCGCTCGAGTACCTGCTCATGGCAGCATCCGTGGGCGTGGCGCTGTGCGGGATCTTGCTGGCCTGGTACCTGTACCGGGTCCGCACGGAGAAGCCGGGGGAGATCGCCGGCCGGGTTCCGGGACTCTACGATCTGGTGCTGAACAAATATTACGTGGACGAGATCTACGACGCAGCCATCGTCCGCAGGATCGTGAACGGCTCGGTCTGGCTGTGGGAAGCGTTCGACGATGCGTTTATCGACGGGATCGTAAACGGCATCGCGGCCCTCGTGCAGGGGGCGGGTGCAAGGACGAGGCGCCTGCAGTCCGGCGTGGTGGGGAACTATGCCCTTTCCCTGCTCCTGGGCGCGGTGATCCTCGTCGGGTTCCTGATATGGCCGTGAGCGCGGCGGGCAAAGATTCCCGGAGCGTGTGCCGATGACATCCGTACCGCAGGCATTGGTGGCGAACATCCTGACCGTGCTGATCTTCTTCCCGCTTGCCGGGGCCCTGGCGCTCGTCTTCCTGCCGAGGGAGAACGGACGGCTTCTCAAGAACCTGACGTTCGGGATCACGCTCGCGGAGTTCCTCCTGTCCCTGCCCGTTGCGATCCTGTTCGACGGGTCGACCGCCGCGATGCAGTTCGTCCAGAAGGTCCCCTGGATTCCGCAGTACGGGATCAGCTACCACGTGGGGGTGGACGGCATCTCCCTGTGGCTCCTGATGCTGACCACGCTCCTGATGCCCGTCACCATCCTGTCCACCTACACGTCCGTCGAGAAGCACGTGAAGGAGTTCATGATCTTCATGCTCCTCCTCGAGGTCGGGATGGTGGGCGTGTTCCTCGCGGTCGACCTATTCCTGTTCTACATCTTCTGGGAGCTCGTGCTTATCCCGATGTACTTCCTGATCGGCGTGTGGGGGGGAGGGCGGCGCATCTACTCGGCGATCAAGTTCTTCCTGTTCACCTTCACGGGCTCGGTGCTGATGCTTGTCGCCATCATCGCGCTCTATTTTCACCACTACCAGGTGACCGGCGTCTACTCCACCGATCTTCTGGCCATGTACGAGCTCGCGATTCCCGTGAAGCTCCAGTTCTGGATGTTCGCCGCGTTCGCGCTGGCGTTCGCCTTCAAGGTCCCGATGTTCCCGTTCCACACGTGGCTGCCCGACGCCCACGTGGACGCCCCCACCGCGGGGTCGGTCATCCTGGCGGCGGTCCTCCTGAAGATGGGGACATACGGTTTTCTGCGGTTCGCGATGCCCCTGTTCCCCGTGGCCGCCGTGGACCTGACACCGCTCATGGCGACGCTTGCGGTCATCGGGATCCTCTACGGGGCCTTCGTGGCGATGGTCCAGAGGGACATCAAGAAACTCGTGGCCTACTCCTCCGTGGCCCACCTGGGTTTCGTGATGCTCGGCCTGTTCGCGTTCAACATCCAGGGGATCGAGGGGGGAATTCTCCAGATGGTCAACCACGGCATCTCGACGGGGGCCCTCTTCCTCCTGGTCGGCATCATCTACGAGAGGCGTCACACCCGCCTGATCTCGGAGTACGGCGGGCTCTCCCGGGTGCTTCCCCTGTACGCCGCCTTCTTCATGATCATTACCCTCTCCTCGATCGGCCTTCCGGGCCTGAACGGCTTCGTCGGGGAGTTCCTCATCCTGTTGGGGGCGTTTCATTCGATGCGGGCGCTCACGGTGGTGGCGGCCAGCGGGGTCATCTTCGCGGCGGTCTACCTGCTCTGGATGTTCCAGCGGGTGATGTTCGGCACGGTCACGAACGAGAAGAACCGCCACCTCGCGGACATGAACGCGCGGGAGGTGGCGTACATGCTGCCCCTCCTCGTTTTCGTGTTCTGGATCGGCATCTACCCCCAGACGTTCCTCCGGAAGATGGACGCCTCCGTGGAAGCCCTCGTGACGCGGATCGAGACGAAACGCCAGGCGGCGCTTTCCGGCTCCCCCCCGGGGGAGTCGCTGCTCGCCCGCTATTTCGACGTGAGGAAGTAAAACAACGATGGGACCGATTGCCATCGACATCCCAGCGCTGGTGACAAGCCTCTACAGCATCCTCCCCGAGATGATCGTGGTGGCCACGGCGATCATCATCCTTCTCCTCGACCTGGTGATTCCCGAGGAGAACAAGCGGGTTCTCTGCGTCTCGGGGCTGGTCGGCATCGGGATCGCCCTCTTCTCCGTATACGCTCTCGGACAGGGAAAGATCGAGGGGTTCTCGGGGATGATCGTCCACGACGGGGCGGGCGCCTTCTTCGACGTCGTGATCCTCTCCGCCTGCGCGCTTACCCTCCTGATGGCGTCCGGCTACGCCGAATGGGAAGGGACGAACAAGGGGGAGTTCTACGCGCTCATCCTGCTCTCCACGTCCGGAATGATGTTCATGGCCAAGGGAACCGACCTGATGACGGTCTTCCTCGGCCTGGAGACGCTGTCGATACCGATCTACGTCCTCGTCGGGTTCCACCGCAACCGGATGTCCTCGATCGAGGGGGCCCTGAAGTACTTCCTCCTGGGTGCCTTCGCCTCGGGATTCCTCCTCTACGGCATCGCCCTGATGTACGCGGCCACCGGCACGACGAAGATCCCCGTCCTGGCGACGATGCTCTATGATCCGCGGATCGTTTCGAGCCCGCTCTTTCTCATCGGGACGGGCCTGCTCCTTACCGGGTTCGGTTTCAAGGTGTCCCTGGTCCCCTTCCACATGTGGACCCCGGACGCGTACGAAGGGGCCCCGACGGTTGTCACCGCCTTCATGTCCGCCGCGGTCAAGGCGGCCGCCTTCGCCGCGCTCATCCGGGTGCTCCTGGTGGCTCTTCCCGGCGTGCAGCCCGCCCTGTGGAAGGTCCTCTGGGTACTGGCCGTGCTGACGATGACCGTGGGGAACCTGTCGGCGCTCGTGCAGGACAACGTGAAACGGCTGCTCGCCTACTCCTCGATCGCCCACGCCGGGTATGTCCTGGTGGGGCTCGTCTCCGGCGACGTCCTCGGCGGGCAGGCCGCCCTGTTCTACCTCCTGGTGTACGCGTTCATGAACATGGGCGCGTTCGGCGTGATGATCCTCATCGCCCGGAAGGAGGACGACGGGTACGACATCGCGCACCTGAAGGGGATCGGCTTCAAGTACCCGGTGCTGGGCGCCTTGCTCACCCTGTTTCTCGTTTCACTGGGGGGGATTCCGCCGACGGCCGGGTTCGTCGGCAAGTTCTACCTCTTCAGCGCCGCGGTGAAGAACGGCTATATCTGGCTTGCCGTCATCGGCGTGCTCAACAGCGCCGCCTCCGTCTACTATTACCTGCGGCTGGTCGTCTACATGTACATGACGCCTGCGGACGGCGAGGTTTCCGTCCCGCGCTCGCCGCGAATCCTCTTCTCGCTGGCCCTATCCGCCTCGGCGGTCGTCGTCGTCGTTCTGGGGATCGTCCCCCGCTCCGTGCTGGAGATCGCCGAGCGCTCCATCCTCTCCATGCTGATGTAGCCGTCCGGGGATGTCGATGGACTTCCTTCCCTCCGTCGCGGTGGCGTCATGATCGGGCTTCCGCAGCCTCGGAGGGGGGCTCCGTTCGTGGCTCGCCGTGCGATGCACCCGCACGGCTGCGCTTAACCTCACTGCGCCCCCCTCCTGCGCCTGCTCCGCCCGGCACATGGGACCGAGGCGCAGCGGGGGTTCCGCGCAGCGGCCTGTGGAGTGAGGCGGAGATTGCGACGAGCGGAACCGGCAGCGAGCGGTCGAAGGTCGCGAGCGTAGCGGAGTGGAATCCCCCGCGAGCCGTAAGGTCCCTGGATACTCAACATCGCAGCAGGAGAATTCCCGGCTCATCTTCGAGTCCTCGACACTGCCGGCAGGGGGGCGGTTCGGAATCGATTCCTTTGGAAAAGCATCTACTTATCAAAGGGAAAAAACCGGACGAGAATGGGGAGGACGGCATGAAGATCTACGTCGTGTTCTACTCGATGTACGGGCATGTCCACAAGATGGCGGAGGCCGTCGCGGAAGGGGCGAAGGAAGTAAAGGGGGCGGAAGTGGTCCTTCGTCGCGTGCCGGAGACGCTTCCGCAGGAGGTTCTCCGGAAGATGGGGGCGGTGGAGGCCCAGAAGGCATTCGCCCACGTGCCGGTCTGCACGGTGGACGAGCTTAAGGAGGCCGACGCGATCCTCTTCGGCACGCCCACCCGGTTCGGCAACATGTGCGGGCAGATGCGCCAGTTTCTCGACGCCACCGGCAGGCTCTGGACGCAGGGCGCTCTCGTCGGCAAGGTCGGCTCCGTGTTCGCCAGTTCCAATACCCAGCACGGCGGGCAGGAGTCGACCATCCTGAGTTTCCACATCACTCTGCTCCACCAGGGGATGATCATCGTGGGGCTGCCGTACGCCTTCGAGGGACAGATGCGGATCGACGAGATCACGGGCGGATCCCCCTACGGGGCGTCCACCATTGCCGGCGGCAAGGGAGAGAGGATGCCGAGCGAGAACGAGCTGGCCGCCGCGCGGTTCCAGGGCAAGCACGTGGCGTCCATCGCCGCGAAACTCGCGAAATAGCGGGAAGAACCTAATTTATCACGGGCCGCCGGTACTGCGGTCAGGGCGGGGAAGGAAGAACCTCCCGGGCCGCTGCGAAAAGCGTTTCCGCGGGCACCGCGCCCACGAGAATCCGGTTTCCGATGAGGAAGGAGGGAACCCCCGTGATGCCGAGCTGGGCGGCAACCGCCCGATTCGAGTTCAGCGTTTCCTCGAAGGCCGGCTCGCTCCAGGCGCGCTCCACCACGTCGGGCGCCACCCCGGCCTCTTCCGCCAGGGTCCGAAGCACGGAGTCGTCGCCGATGTTTCTCCCCTCCCCGAAGAATGCCGCAAAGAGCTTCTCGTTGAGGGCGTTGAACACATCCGCCCCTTCTCCCTTCGCCGCTTCGGCGAGAAGAAGCGCCTTGTGGGAGTTCGTCGTGATCTTCCGCTCGGCCAGGGGGATATTCTCCTCACCGGCCATCCGGGAGAGGTGCTCCATCATCTGCCGCCACTGGTCCTCCGGGTACCCCAGTTCCGAAACCGGCATCCCGGAAGATGGCGTGTCCGGGTGGATCTCGAGAAAATGCCAGTCCACGGCAAGATCGTAGCGATCGGCAAGCCTTGCCAGGCGCTTGTCCCCTATATAGCAGAACGGGCAAATATAATCGGAAAATACGGACACCGATAACTTTGGTTTCTCCCCCATGTTCCCCTTTCCTTTTTTCTCTCTTGTACGTCTTTCCGTCATGTTTTGGATACCCCCGAACGACAGGGAGATTCGTCATCTGTCGCCTGAGGGGATTTACTAAACCCCCTTCCGGGGCAGACGGACCGGCAGGAACCGGGGAACGCGCTTCTGGTATTTCCGGTACTCCTCCCCGAAGATGCGGACCATGCGACGCTCCTCGAAGAAGGTCCCGACGTAGAAGTAAAGGACGATCAGCACGACAGACAGAAAGGAGTTCCGGGTCTGGACGGGGTGAAAGGTCAGGATCGCGGAGGTGCCGAGATAGAGCGGATGGCGCACGAATCCGTATGCTTTCTTCGTGAAGAGGCGATCGTTGTGCCCCGGCTCCGGGGGGTTCCCCTCCCGTTGCCGCTTCCACTGGCGGATGCCGAGAAACTCGTTTACGTCCCAGGGGGTCCAGAAAAGCAGTGCGGCCCCGCAGGCCTGGGTGGCATAGAACAGAAGACGCACTCCGCCTTCCAGACGGTAGAGGGGCTGGTCCGGTACAGTGCGCAGATACAGGACGACCAGGAGAAATGCGACGAAGGAGTACGCGGTGAAGAGAAGGCGGTGATACGCGGCGAACGCCCGCTCCCCCATCGTCCGGCGCGCAAGGTCTTCATACCGTTCTGAAACGGTCAGGCTGTGAAACACCGCGAAGGCAGACCACGCCAGGATGACCCGCAGCATGTCCAACACGTCTCCCCCGCCGTCAAAAGAATGCCGATGGGTGAAATTTCCCGCCCGTCGCCTGGTCCGGGAAGCTCCTTCGCCCAATATAGCACCGGGGTATAAAAGGCGGAGACTCCCCCTGATCCCGGGGTCCGGATATACTGTAGCGGATGGACTGCCCCGTTTGCCGGATATCCTCCATGCGCCGGGTGATGGCGGGAGACAAGGAGATCGACCGGTGCCTTGCCTGCGGAGCCCTCTGGTTCGACTACGGGGAGATCCGCGAGCTCACGGAAGGGCACCTGGAGGTCGAGCCCGGGGAGGAGACGCCGCAGGATCCTCCGGGAGGACTGCTCCGCAAGATGCACCGGCAGGCGATGTCTATTTCCTGCCCGCGGTGCGGAGGGGCCGTAGGCGCGATCGATTTCCAGATGACGGGGGTCCCCGTTATCCGCTGCCGCAAGTGCCGGGGATATCTCGCGCCGCGCCGGTCCGCGGCCGCCATTGTCGAACGGTTCCGGATCGCCCGCCTGCACGGGAAGAAGTTCGCCGATCTCGGGGAGTCGCTCGCCGGGGCGATGAAGCGCCGGATGGAGCGCAGCCACGGACCTGTCATGGGCACATCGGGCATGCCGATCCCCCTTCCGGTCATCGTGCCCCTCGCCGACGATGGGCCGGCAGTCTCCTCGTTTCCCCTTGTCACCTCCCTGCTGATCGGGCTGTCCCTGGGCGTTTACATACTTGCCCGGATCGCCGACGCGACCATTACGCTGCCCGGAGGACTTCCCGGCCTTCCGTCGGGATCGGGAACCCAGGGAGTCTCCTTGACCAACCTCCTGATCTTTCCGTTCCTGCACGCCGGGCTGGTGCCGCTTCTCACCGGCGCCCTTTTTCTGTTCGTCCTGGGCGACAACGTGGAGGACCGGATGGGGTGGCTGCCGTTTCTCCTTCTGTATCTTTCGTGCGGCGTCCTCGCGGGGACGGCCCACGTCCTCTGGGGGAAACCGGGGGGATATGCGGCCCTCGGATCGGCGGGCGCGGTCGCGGGGATCCTGGGCGCCTACCTCGTCTTTTTCCCCGACGTTTCCATCGAAATGTACGGATTGGGAAAAGTAACTACCGTTCCGGCATATCTGTTCGCCTGCGTCTGGGTGGCAGCCGTCTTCCTGATCGGGCCCGGTCCGTTCGTGGAGATCGTAAACCCCGCGCCTCTCTCCCTTGTCGGGAACCTCGCGGGGTTTGGGGCCGGGGTTGCCGGCGCGGTTCTCTGGCGGCTCCGTGAGGAACGTCTTTCCGGCCCTTCCCTGTCCGGCAACCGAAGCTGAAACGTTCTCCCCTCCTTTCGTTGTTTTCCCTGGGCAATACCCGCTTGTCGCCGGGCCGGGAACGGGAGGCGAGAGGGAAACCTCCTGCCGTAACCGGCAGAACCGACCCTTGCACGGGGGTGCGCCGCCGCAGTAGAATACCCCGACCTGGCGGCTGATCGGCCGGGAAGATCGTCGACAAAATGGGGAAACGGAGGAACAGGAGCGTGAGGAAGATCGCAGTCCATGTGGTTCTCGTGTTCGTTTTTCTTTCCGGAGTCTGCCTGGCCGGGGACAAACCGGAGATCAAGGACGAGAAGGGGAAAATCAATTACAGCATCGGCTACCAGATCGGCGGAGACTTCAAGCGGCAGGGGATCGATCTCGATCCTGACCTCATCGTGAAGGGGATCCAGGACGCTTTGTCGGAGTCCAAGCCCCTTATGACCCCGCAGGAGATGCGAAAGACCCTGGTGGACCTGAAGAAGAAGATCGTGGCGGACCAGCGGAAGCAGCAGAAGGAACAGGCCCAAAAGAATCTCGCGGAAGGAAAGGCGTTTCTGGCAAAGAATACGAAGAAGAAGGGCGTCAAGACCCTGCCGAGCGGACTGCAATACAAGGTGATCGAAAAAGGAAACGGGACTTCCCCCAAGAAGACCGACAGTGTGACGGTTAACTACCGCGGGACGCTCATCGACGGCACCGAGTTCGACAGCTCCTACAAACGGGGGAAACCGGCGACTTTCCGGGTCGACGGGGTGATCGCCGGCTGGACGGAGGCGCTGCAGCTGATGAAGCCGGGAGCGAAGTGGCAACTCTTCATCCCCGCGAACCTGGCCTACGGCGAGCGGGGCGCCGGCCCCCGCATCGGACCGAACAGCGCCCTGATCTTCGAGGTCGAACTGACCAAGGTGAATTAAGGGAGGGGGATTTCTCTTTTACCTGCCTTTCCGCAGTACCCGCTTGTCGCCTATCCGCAGCGTGACCTTGGACATGTCGAAGTGTTCGAGCAGCGGGATGACGTACTTCCGGGAGAGCCCGCCGGCCAGGTCCTTGAATTCCGGCACGGTGATCTCTCCCTTCCGCTCCAGGTGGGCGACGAGCTTTTCCTGCAATGCGCCGGTCGCGCCGGGGTCGAAGAAAAGTTCCTTCACGCGCAGTACGGCGCCTTCCTTGACGAGCGCATCCAAGGTCTTTTCGAACTCCTTCCTGTCCGGTGGACGCAGAAGGTCTCCCAGTTCCGCCCGGGAGAGGGCGGACAATCCCGTCTCGCGCACTTTCGCGGCGATGGATTGGGCAAGGGGCGACGACAGTTCCACGGACCGCGGCTTTCTCGCCGGCAGGAAGAAGAAATCCCCCGATCGCTCCGCTTCCGGGCGGGTGGCGAGCGCGATCGCGGCAAGTTCCGGGTCGGGCACGACGGGCATCTGGGCGGCGATCTCCTCGCGGGGAAACCCTTCCCGGTCCGGGAACCGGTCGTGGAGCAGGGTGAGGGCGCGGATCCCCTCCCTCCCGGTCTTCTCCACTACGGCGGCGTGCCAGTACCGGCTTCCTGCGGCATCCGCCCGAATCCTCCCGAGAGAACCCAGGCGCACGATTTCGGCCTGCACCGTGGGGAGCCCTGCTCCTGCGATGACGGCGGCCTCTTTTGCCCTGAGCCCGCTTCGTCCCGCTTCCTGCAGGGCGGCCAGGACCCGATCGGACACCTCGGGGGACCGAAAGCCGGAAAGCGTCTGCAGGAAACCCTTTCCGGGACCTTTACGCCGGGGAGGATAGGGATTCAACACCCGCCCTCCCCCGATCGTGTATCCGAAGTTCTCGAGGGCGGAGAAGCCGCGCAGGATGAAGCTGTCCCCCCCCATGAGAACGATCTCCTCGTCGAGGCTTATCCGGGCGAATCCCGAGCCGCCGGGCGTGATTTCCGATGCGTCGAGAAGGAGGACCTTCGCGAGGGTGGACGACGTCCCCGAGTGAAACGAGACCCGGGCGCGGTTTTTCAACGGCCGGGGGGCCATCGGGAGGTATTCGACGAACGCGTCGGCCTCTTTCGTGGGGGAAAGTGTCCCCGGGTGGCACAGGACCGACCCGCGGGGCACGCTCTCCCTTTCCACGCCCTGGAGGTTAACCGCGGTACGCGTCCCCGCCGAGGAGGATTCCGTCGTTCCCCCGTGCACCTGCAGACCCCGGACGCGGGCGACCGGCCCGCCGGGAAGCACCTGGACCTCGTCCCCGGACCGGACGGTTCCCCCGGTCAGGGTGCCGGTCACCACCGTGCCGAACCCTTTCATGGAGAACGAACGGTCGACGGGGAGCCGGAAGAAAAGTCCCGGGTCCTTTCCCTGTGCGCGCGAGGCGATGGCGTCGAGTGCCTCCGTGAGCGCAGGAAGCCCCTCCCCCGTCACCGCGGAAACCCGCACGACGGGGGCGTCGGAAAGGAATGTGCCGCGGACGTAGCGGCGCACCTCCTCCTCCTGGAGGTCGGCCCAGTCGGCATCCACCTTGTCGCACTTGGTCAGGGCCACGAGTCCGTCCCGGACGGAGAGAAGACGGCAGATGTCCAGATGCTCCCGGGTCTGCGGCATCACTCCCTCGTCCGCGGCGACGACCAGCATCACGATGTCGATGCCGGCGGCGCCGGCGACCATCGTCCGGACGAACTTCTCGTGCCCGGGGACGTCGATGATCCCCGCGAGCGTCCCGGAGGGGAGGAGGAGATGGGCGAATCCCAGTTCGATCGTGATCCCCCGCTCCTGCTCTTCCTTCAATCGGTCCGGGTCGGTCCCCGTGAGCGCAAGGACGAGGGCGCTTTTGCCGTGGTCGATGTGCCCGGCCGTTCCGACGATCACCTTTTTCGACATAGGCCTATCTTACCGGATTCGGGAAGAGGTGGTAATGTGGTGGAAAAAAGGGATGGACGAGGAGGCGACGCTGGATTCACCGCACAGGATCCCGATCGAGGACCGCATCGACCTGCACGCATTTTCCCCGAAGGAGGTCGTTTCCGTGGTGGAGGAGTATCTCGAGGAGGCGTCGAGACAGGGGTTGCGCCAGGTCCGGCTCATTCACGGACGCGGGACGGGGACCCAGAGGCGCATGGTCCGCAGCGCCCTCTCCCGGCACCCGCGCGTGGAAGCGTTCGGAAACGCTCCGACCGAGGCCGGGGGGTGGGGAGCCACACTGGTGCTGCTGCGGCTACCCTGAAAACGTGTTATTTCCGCAGGGTGATCTCGATCCGGTCGACGACCTTTACGATGCTCCGGTCCTTTTTGATGATTGCTTCGCCGTCGAGCGATTTCTTGATGAAGGAAAGCGCGGCCGCGTGCAGCGGAGTCGGAGCCTTGTCGGGCAGCCGGTAATCGATCCACAACCCGTCTTTTTTCGATTCGACCAATCCCGCGTCGGAAAGGGTCTTCAGGTGATGCGACACGTTGGGCTGCGATCCCTTGAGCACGTGCTGGATTTCGCAGACGCAAAGCGGCCTGGCCTCCAGCATCTTGAGGATGCGCAGACGCGTCTCATCCGATAGGGCCTTGAACAACTTGGTCGTGGTTTTCAAAGGACTCACCCCCCCGGGTAATAGTATAAGGTAATCCTTGTTGCCCGGCCCGGTCAAGCAGGACGAAACAGGGCGGGGGGTACGATCGCGAGGGAGGAGCGTGGAGAAGACGAAAGGGGCGGGGCTGCGTAAAGGCTGGAAAAGGATCCTTTTTCTGTGCACCGGAAACGCCTGCCGAAGCCAGATGGCCGAGGGATGGGCACGGGCGCTCAAATCGGAGGAGATCGAGGTTTTCTCCGCGGGGGTGGCGCCTTGCTACGTCCACCCGCGGGCGATCCGGGTGATGCAGGAGGCGGGGGTGGATATCTCGGCGCAGTACTCGAAGCATGTGGAGGAGCTGGAGGAGATCCGCTTCGACTATATCGTGACCCTGTGCGACTACGCGGCAGAGGTGTGTCCCTACCACCCCGGCCTGGGGAAACGTGTCCACCGGCCGTTCGAGGACCCCGTCTTCGCCCGGGGGACGGAAGAGGAAGTGCTCGCCCGGTTCCGGGACGTCCGGGACCAGATCCGCCGTTTTGTCGAGGGGATGCCGGAGAATCTCGAGGAACCGGGGACGTAAGGGGGACGGGATGAAGGTCCCCGCAGTCTACGCGATCACGGGCCTCATCATCCTGGCGGGCTTCGCAGGCAAGGCCCTGTTCCGGAAAACGCGGATCCCGGATATTCCGCTTCTGCTGGGCATCGGCGTGCTGCTGGGTCCCGTTCTTCATCTGATGGACAGCGAGACGCTGCTCCCTCTCGCTCCCTATATAGGAACCCTCGCCTTGCTCATGATCATGCTCGAGGGAGGGATGAACCTCGATGTGGACCGGGTTGTCCGCCAGATGAAGTGGATCGTTCTGCTTACGTCACTGGCGTTCCTCCTGGCCACGGCGGGAATCGCCGCGGTGCTCCATTTCCACGCGGGGATGTCGATCCCTTTGTCCCTCATTCTCGGGGCGGCCCTGGGGTGCACGAGCGGGGCCGTCGTGATCCCCCTCGTCCAGGATATGCGGATGTCGGTCAATACCCGCACCCTTCTTACCCTCGAGGCGGCCCTGGGGGATACGCTTGCCGTTGTCCTGGTACTCTTTCTCATCCGGTACATCAAGGCCCCGATCGCGGACACGGGGCTCCAGGTCTCGCTCCTGGTGAGCGCCTTTCTCTGGGCGGGCCTGCTGGGCGGCGTGGGGGGCGTTCTCTGGGTGCGGTTCCTTGCCCGGGTGGGGCGGATGCACCTTTCGTACATGCTGACGATGGCGGCGATCCTTCTCCTCTACGCCGCATGCGAAATCATCCACGCCAGCGGCGTCTTCGCCGTCCTCGTTTTCGGAATGGCGATGACCAACGCGGAATCGATCATGAAGAAGATGCCCACGAAGAACCAGTACGATTGGGACGCCACCGACTTCGCCCTTCACGATACCATCGGGTGGTTCCACGATGAGGTGACCTTCATCGCCCGGGTCTTCTTCTTCGTCTACCTGGGAATGCTCCTCGACGTGTCGGGGTTCACGCAGGCGGTGGTCGTCGCATCCTGCGGGAT
>Ga0210097_1000186_pt1 | contig 26749 bp, 27 predicted proteins | sample Joice_CattailNLA_2_FD_185521 | JGI IMG/M metagenome (GOLD analysis project Ga0210097, IMG submission 185521) | Wetland microbial communities from San Francisco Bay, California, USA, that impact long-term carbon sequestration - Joice_CattailNLA_D2... | ecosystem: Environmental > Aquatic > Marine...
GGAGATGTATTCCAGTTCAACGTCGGTGGGTTCGTCAAGGCCCACCCTGGAACGCTCAGCCCGGGTATTTGCATTCAGGAAATAAGAACGAATGGTGGGAATGTCCTTGGGATTTAGCGCTAAATTACGTTCGTCGCTGATTTTCTCCAGGGACCGCTCGCTGTCCACCGGTATGGTGGATACCGTCGGTACGTGATCGAGAATGACTTTGGGAATTATGAATCCGATGCCCTCAGCCGGATCCCACTGCCGGGCAGAAAAAATTTTCCATTGCTGAATGATGCTGTTGGCCAGGAGCTCGCCCGCTATTTTATCCATATCTTCGGCCGTCAGTCCCTGGCCCTTGATGCAGTAACGTTTTGAAGTGTAGACCGACTTCCCGGCTCCGAACTTGACTGCCGTCAGATCCTCAATGGCCTCCATGGCGGTGCTTCCGGGATTGTCCCTGACACCGGGCCGAAATCCGACCCAGATGATCCAGTCAAATTCGATGCCCAGAGGGTCGTACGAAGAGATCTGGCTGACCGGATTCGTGAAGATATCGGTTCGAATGGCTTGCAATTGCTCGCCGGACAGATCGGCATCAATGGTAACGACATTAATGGTGCGCACACTGTGCAGCTCAATACCGAAGTAGTTCTGCGCTTTCTGACAAATCCCCTGCCCTTCTGCATCAACCAGGTTTTCTTTTAATGCGATCTCAAGTCTGTGGGCCATATGGGTCTCTTTTCTTTCTGACTAGTTATTTTCAGATGATGGCAACATATGGAACAAGCCTATTCTTCTTTGCGACAAAAGGTTTCAGGTGTCAGGTGTCAGGATTGCGATTTCCGTCAACTGACACCTGAAACCTGACACCTGAAACCTTATACCCATATTAGAAATAAGAACCAGCAACTGATAGGGGTTTTCTATCAGTCAAGAAATTAGCTGAAAAATATCCGCGATATATCATTATAAAAAACCAGTATCATCAACAATATAAGAAGAAACAAACCGACCTGCTGGGCGATTTCCCGGACCTTAATGCTGACCGGACGACCTTTAACGGCTTCGATCGAAAAGAAGAGCAGGTGGCCGCCGTCCAGGACCGGGATGGGAAGCAAGTTGATGATGGCTAAATTAACACTGATCAGCGCAATAAAGGATATCAAGCTGCCGATGCCGGCTTTGGCGGAGTCCCCGGCCATCTGAGCAATCATAATCGGACCGCCCAGTGTGTCGGTGGAAATATCGCCCGTAATCAATTTGGCAATAATCACCACCATCAATTCGGTCACCCTGTATGTCTGGATCATACTCTCCGAAAATGCCTGGAAGAGATTCAATTCCTTTGAATAAGTTTCCCCTGATGCGGTGATCCCGATAATATATCGCTGCACATCTTCGCCGAAGATATTTTTAGTGGTTACCTGCTCAGGCGCCAAAGAAAAGTTTCGGGTGGATTCCCCTCGACGCACGGCCAGATTAATCTTTTGACCTTTACTGGCATTAATAATTTCAGCCATTTCATCCCAGCTGTTGATCGTTGATTCGTTAATGGCGGTAATCAGATCTCCTTTTTCAAGCCCGGCAGCAAAGGCGGGGGAGCCTTGCTTTACTGATCCAACAGACGGTTTCAGGATAAATGTGCCTGAAGCGAAGAAAATGCCAAAAAATATTATCACGGCCAGCAGGATATTAAAAACCGGCCCCGCGGCGACGATCAGCATGCGTTTGGCGACGTGCTTGTGGGTGAAGGAAAGAGAGATATCTTCCGGGGCAATTTCGGCATCCGGCTCTTCACCAACCATTTTGACGTAACCGCCAAGGGGGATCGCCGAAATACGGTAATCGGTAATGCCGACTTTTTTGCCGATCAGGCGGGGGCCGAACCCCAGGGAAAATTTTTCAACCCCCACACCGAATAGACGGGCGACCAAAAAGTGACCGAACTCATGAAAGAAGATCAGAACACCCAAAACAACAATAAATGATAGTATGCTGGTACCCATATGATTAGTTTGATTTTCTTAATGTTTTGTTGATTGTAATTATTACCAAGATACTGTGCTTATTTTAGCCCACTAATTATATCCTGAGCACACTTTCTGGCCCACAGATCGGCTGCAAGAATATCTGACAGCCCGGGGTTGGAAACCACCGGGTGTTTTTCCATGGTCTGGCGGATCACCGGCACGATATCAATAAACGCAATCTCCTGATTTAAAAAACCGTGGACGGCAGTTTCATTGGCGGCGTTTAAAACTGCCGGTAAAGTTCCGCCGATTTCACAGGCCTGAAATGCCATCGCAAGACAGGGAAATTTTATCAGGTCCGGCTCCTGAAAGCTCAGGGTCTGGCTGGCGTTAAATTGCGGCAGCGGTTGTTGTAAGGGCAATCGCTGCGGATATGACAAAGCATAGGCAATAGCCCCTTTCATATCCGGAACTCCAAGCTGGGCTATTACCGATCCGTCTTTATAGGCAACCATTGAATGAATGATGCTCTGCGGATGAATGACCACCTCGATCATCTCATGCGGTACATTAAAAAGCCATCGGGCCTCCAGGACTTCCAACCCTTTATTCATCAGGGTGGCGGAGTCAATGGTGATCTTCGGGCCCATCTGCCAGTTGGGGTGCTTCAAGGCATCCTCCCTGGTAATGTCTTTGAATTCAGCCGCGGGTTTGTTTAAAAAAGGGCCTCCGGAGGCTGTCAGCAAAATCTTGTCCAGGTCCTCTTTAGACTGTCCCTGCAAACATTGAAAGATAGCGCTATGCTCGCTGTCGATCGGAAGTATCTCAACCCCTTTTTCAGCGGCGGCTTTCATAACGTAATCACCAGCCATCACCAGGGTTTCTTTGTTGGCAAGCGCTATGTTTTTGCCGGCCGCAATGGCAGCCAGGGTTGGTTTTAGTCCGGCAGCCCCGACCATGGCAGTCACTGTCATATCGGCGGTGGAATGAGCGGCGGCAGCGCTATAACCGTCTTCGCCGAACAAAATGTCGACACCTGTTCCCGGAGGCAAGCAGTCCTTTAACTCCTGCGCGCGGTTTTCATCAAATACGGCCACCACCTCAGGATGAAACTGTTCAATTTGCCGGGCCAGCCGTCTAATGTTTTTTTTGGCCGCGAGCGCTTTGACATCAAATTTCTGCGGAAACATTTCAACGATGTTAAGAACATTGGTGCCGATGGATCCCGTTGATCCAAGTATTGAAAGACGTTTCATCTCTATCCATATGCAGCTGATACAAAGTCATTACCGGATTAAAAAATGAACGCGATAAACAAATAGGCTACCGGTGAAGCAAACAACAGGGCATCAATGCGGTCTAAAAACCCGCCGTGCCCGGGCAACAGCCCCCCCGAATCCTTGATCTTTGATGATCGTTTCATTTCGGATTCGAATAAATCGCCCGTCTGACCCGCAATGCCGGCGATCACAAAAAAAACCAGCGCAGGTCCCCAGGCAAGGGCCTGAAAAAATATATATTTTCCAACGGCACCGACCAGCAGATTGGCGGCAAGCCCCCCGATGGCGCCTTCGACCGTTTTCCCCGGGCTAATAGCCGGACTCAGTTTATGGCGTCCAAGATATGATCCGACATAATAGGCGCTGATGTCGCCGGCGAAAATAATGGCGAGGAGAAAAAAGATCCAGGTCATGCCCTCGGGTTCGAGTCGGATCGTAACCAGAAAAGAAAGTGAGAGGGCAATATAAACAACCCCCATTACTTGCTTTTGTATGATTTCAACCACTGCCGGATTGGTTTTGTAGATAAACACCGAGAGCAGGCCGGCCAAAACGAGGTTCAACGCGACGAGGACCAGAACAATTTCGGGCCCCGCAGCGTAAGCCGTGATAAGTATGCCGAAACTGATCAAGTATCCCCAGAAAGTCACAGCGTTGTACATCATCCGGCGGTCGGCATTAAATACGATGCGATCATACTCCCAGAGCGAGCAGACACAGGCAATACCGACCAGCAAAATAAAAGCAGCCCCACCAAGGTAAACTAAAAAAATTAGAAACGGTAAGGCACTCAGTCCTGTGATCCAGCGCTTAAGATGCACGAGATTGCTTGCTCCGTTGCAGTGAGTTGATTAGCAAACTGGCTGATTGATTCCAAAAGGTGTCAGTATCCAGATGACAGATGACAGAAAAAAGAGGACAGATGGTAGAGTAGCATGTCGGCTCTGTTTATCGGAGGCATACTCTGAGCATGCAGATGTTTCATCTGATTTCTGTTTTCTGACCTCTGTCATCTGGGACCCTACACCTGACCGAATCTTCGTTCGCGGCTCTGATAGTCCTTCAGGATTTCCAGCAATTCATCCCGGCTGAAATCGGGCCATAGCGTCGGCGTTACGAAAATTTCCGTATAGGCAATCTGCCAGAGTAAAAAATTGCTGATCCGCATTTCCCCACTGGTTCGGATTAATAGATCGGGGTCGGGGATATCGCGGGTGTATAGATGATCGGCAATCAGCTCGGCGGTGACGGCATCCGGATCGATCTCGCCGTGCCTGATCAGTTTGGCCACCTCTTGAACCATCCGGACAATCTCGGCCCGGCCGCCATAGCTCAACGCGAGGATGAGCGTCATGGCAGTATTGTCTTTGGTGGCCGCCATGGTCTGGTGCAGCGCGGCCTGCACTTTCTCCGGCAACCGGTCTGTCTGCCCGATGACGCTCAACCGTATATCATTTTCTACCATTTCCTTTTGCTCGGAGTGCAGAAAATTTTTCAGAAGGGTCATCAATGCCTCAACCTCTGTTTTGGGGCGCTGCCAGTTTTCAGTAGAAAAGGCATACAGCGTTAAATAGGATATTCCGATTTGGCGGCAGGTCCGCACCACCGTTCGAACGGTATCGGATCCTTTTTCGTGACCATTGATGCGGTTTAGCAGGCGCTTTTTTGCCCATCGGCCGTTGCCGTCCATTATAATGGCAACATGGGCAGGCAGTTTAGTACGATCCAGTTCAACAGGGCTGGAAGAAGAGGCGCTAGAATTCAAGGATTTCTTTCTCTTTTTCGGTAAAGCAATCGTCAATAAGCTTGATGTGCTCATCGGTTATTTTTTGAATCCGATCCTGGGCTTTAAACGCGTCGTCTTCTGCAATTTCACCCTCTTTCTTCATGCTCTTCATCAGATCATTGGAATCCCGCCGGAAATTTCTGATGGAGACCTTGTGCTCTTCGCAGACCTTGTGAACAACTTTAACAAGTTCTTTGCGACGATCTTCGGTTAGCTGGGGTATTGAAATTCGAACAATTTTCCCGTCGCTGGAGGGCGTCAGGCTCAGGTCTGACTTTAGAATGGCTTTTTCAATATCTTTAATAACGGATGCGTCCCAGGGTTGAATCGTAATTAAGCGACTTTCGGGCACGGCCAGTGTGGCCATCTGGTTTAACGGCGTCAGGGTGCCGTAATAATCCACTTTTATCCCGTCAAGAATTGCAAGAGAAGCACGACCCGTTCGCAGTCGCTTGAGCTCATTTTTTAAAGCCTCAACGGATTTGCCCATACTTTCTTTGGTTTCCTGGAAAATCGATTCAATCATGGGGGTCACCTCGTGTCTGTGTTCGCAATCAGCCTGTTTCTAATTTGGTAATCCTGGGACTCTGGTCCAGATCGGAACTGATTACCTTTGCCATATCGCTGGGCCATGGGATACTGAAATCGAGACAATCACCGAAATTAGTTGGTAATGATGGTTCCAATTTTCTCGCCACAGACAACACCGCGAATGTTGCCTTTGTCCTTGAGCTTAAAAACGGCCAGGGGCAGCTGATTATCCATGGCCAGAGAAATTGCCGTCATGTCCATGACCCGAAGTTGTTTCTCAAGAACTTCCATATAACTGGTGCGTTCGAGCAATTTGGCTTTGTTATCCTCGACGGGATCCGCATCGTAGAGTCCGTCAACCTTGGTAGCTTTAAGCAAAACTTCAGCGTGGATCTCCTGGGCCCGCAAAACCGCTGCCGTATCCGTTGTGAAATAAGGATTTCCGGTTCCGGCACCAAAAATAACGACGCGCCCCCTTTCCAGATGGCGATTGGCCCTGCGCGTGATATAAGGCTCCGCAACTTCATGCATTGATATGGCAGTCTGAACGCGGGTCTCTATCCCCTGCTTCTCTAATGCATCCTGCAATGCCAGGCTGTTGATAACGGTGGCCAGCATTCCCATGTAATCGGCCGATGTCCGGTCCATCCCGTAAGAGCTGGCCGCAATACCGCGGAATATATTGCCACCTCCCACAACGATACCGATTTGAACGCCCAGTTCAACGACAGATCGGATTTCTCCGGCTACATATTTTATCATATCGGGACTGATACCAAAGCTCTGATCACCCATCAGGGCTTCACCGCTCAATTTAATAGCAACACGCTTATAGAGGGGCTTTTTCATATTGATAGGGGTCCTTAATCCGATCCGCCGCAGGCGGATCAATCATCATCCCTGGTCTTCACCAGTCTGGAAACGTACAAACCGTCTGATGGTGATGTTCTCGCCGATTTTGGCGATTAATTCATTTAATAGATCTTCAACCGCCAAATCCGGATCGCGCACATAGGGCTGGTTGAGCAAGCAGTTTTCTTTAAAAAATTTGTTCATCTTACCATCGACGATTTTAGCAATCACGTTCTCTGGTTTGCCGGTCTCAAGGGCCTGGGCCTGGTAAATATCCCGTTCGCGCTGAACCGTTTCTTCCGGTACATCTTCTGCCCGCAATCCCAATGGGTTGGTGGCAGCGATATGCATGGCAATATTTTTCGCGAATTGAATAAAATCCTCATTTTTGGCTACAAAATCAGTCTCACAATTTACTTCGACCAGGACACCGAGTTTGCCGCCCATATGGATATAAGACTGGATGGTACCTTCCGTCATCGCCCGGCCAGCCCTTTTCTGGGCAGTCGCCAAACCTTTTTTTCTTAGAAAATCAATAGCTTTATCAATATTTGCATCGCACTCCACAAGCGCTTGTTTGCAGTCCATCATTCCGGCGCCTGACTTTTCCCGCAGTTGTTTTACCATTGTCGCACTAATTGTTGTCATCTTGCACTCCTGTCTTTTCAGCTTCGCTGGTTTCTTCCGTATTTTTGGTTGCCGCATTAATTTTCGCCGCGGCGGCATCAACGGCAACAGGTCCGGCGGGTTTAGCAACCGATCGCTTAATAATTTCGACTACCGGGCCTTCGGTTCCGTCTGAAATCACCGTACGCTCACCTTCGACAATCTCGGCACTGACGGCGGCCACTTCTGTCTCCTCTTCCTCTTCTTTATCAGCTGCGGCCCGTTGTTTCTCAGCAAAACGCTCGCTGCCTTCAATACAGGCATCCGCCATCCGCGCTGTAATTAAACGAATGGATCGAATGGCGTCATCGTTGCCGGGTATAATATAGTCAACATCATCCGGATCACAATTGGTATCAACAATGGCGATAATCGGAATATTCAGACGTCGCCCTTCGCGCACGGCAATTGCTTCATTTTTGGGATCAACGACAAACATTGCACCGGGCAGTCCATTGATTGTGCGGATTCCACCAAGGTTGCTGTCAAGTTTTATGCGCGCCTTGGCGAGTTTCAGCCGTTCTTTTTTGGGGAACAGTTCAATTGATCCATCATTTTGAATATTGTTGAGATAATTCAAACGCTCGATGCTTTGCCGGATCGTCTGAAAATTGGTCAGCATACCGCCAAGCCATCGGTTATGGACGTAAAACATTTCGCAGCGATTGGCCTCTTCATAGATGGCGTCACGTGCCTGTTTTTTGGTCCCGACGAACAATAATGGTTTGCCTGCGGCTACGGTTTCCACAACAAAATCATAGGCCGTTTTAAACATCCGCACGGTTCTTTGCAGGTCAACAATATAGATTCCGTTTCTGGCTCCAAAAATATACGGTTTCATTTTTGGGTTCCAGCGTTTCGTCTGATGGCCGAAGTGTACGCCGGCCTCCAACAATTCTTTCATTGTTACATAAGCCATGGTTTTCTCCCTTTCATTTCGGTTGGTCCACCGCCATTGTCACCCCTGCTTCCGACTTTCAAAGAAAGCACCGGGAAACAGGTCCAAAGGCGTGGGTGTTGTAAAAATTTTTTTACATAACAAATATTGTAATTAGTCGCAACCCTTTTTTGCGTTATTATACATCCAGACCACACGATCATGGCCGGCGTAGTCTTTCGTGCAGCTGAAACCATCATATTGACCGCTAGCGGATACTATCCCGCGAATATCGTCCTGCTGGTCATGGCCGATCTCAAGCAACAGCACACCGCCTGGTATGAGGTAACGATAGGCAGCGTTTATAATTTCTTTAAAACATTCAAGGCCGTCATTACTTCCATCAAGGGCGGCTATCGGTTCATAACTATGGATTTCGGGCTGCAGGCCCTCAATCACCCGGCTGGGAATATAAGGTGGATTAGAAACGATCATATCAAATGCCGATTTTTTCTGATTTAAAGATGTCAGCCAATCGGCATTGAAATAGTGGATCGTTTCACCAAGATTATGCCGCCGCGCGTTTCGGTGAGCCACCCTGACAGCTTGAATACTCCTTTCAGATGCAAAATAAGTGTGCCGGGGTTGTTGTGACGCCAGCGCAATTACAATCGCCCCCGAACCCGTACCCAGATCCAGGATGCGCCAGGATTGGGACGATGCGTGCCGGGCCAACAGCTCCAAAGCCGTCTCCACCAAACATTCTGTTTCCGGTCTTGGTATCAGAACATCCTCGTTAACTTCAATCTCAAGGGACCAGAACTCTTTAACGCCCAGGATATAAGCCACCGGCTCCCGCCTGGTTCGACGTTTAATGAGAGTTTTAAAGGCTTTCAGCTCATCGTCGGTCAATGGTTGATCAAACTTTAAATACAGATCGATCCGCTCACACTTCAACGCATGGGCAAGCAGTATTTCTCCGGTTGCTCTGGGACTGTCGATTTCATGGGTCTTTAAATAGGATGCGGCCCACTGCAGGAGCTTGATTATTGTCCATTGGCTGCTATCGGCTGTGTCGGGATTTTTTTCTGCCATCGATGTCTAAAATTTTAAGATTTACGGTTCCAGGTGTCACCTATAAGAAGACAGATGACAGATGACAGAATACAGATGGACAATGCAGAAAGCTTTCCGTTGTTTTCCGCCTTCTGTCATCTGTCCTCTGTTTTCTGTCTTCATTACTCTGAAGCCTGACATACAACATCCTGCCAACCGCAGCAGCTAATATGATATTTATTATTCGTTTTTCTTGAGGGCCTGGGTCTGATAATAGTTAGCCAGGCTTTCGACGAGTTCTTCAATGTTGCCCTGTAGAATGTGATCCAGTTTGTAGAGCGTCAGATTGATCCGATGATCCGAGACCCTTCCCTGGGGAAAATTGTAGGTTCTGATTCTGCCGCTTCGGTCGCCTGTTCCCACCTGGCTTTTTCGATCTTCGGAGCGCTTTTCGTTTTGTTCCCTGGTCATTTGATCCAGCAGCCGTGCCCGCAAAACCTTCATGGCTTTAACTTTATTCTTCAACTGCGATTTTTCATCCTGACAGGTCACCACAAGACCGGTGGGAAGATGGGTAATGCGTACGGCCGAATCTGTGGTGTTGACACTCTGCCCGCCCGGGCCGGTGGATCGATATACGTCCACTTTGAGTTCGGAGGGGTCGATGGCAACATCGACCTCTTCGGCCTCGGGCAGGACGGCTACCGTAACCGCCGATGTGTGGATGCGCCCCTGGGTCTCGGTGGTGGGCACCCGTTGCACCCGATGGGTACCGCTTTCGTACTTAAACGCACTGTAGGCTCCCTTGCCCTGGAGCATCACAATGATTTCTTTCAAGCCGCCAACGCCGGTGGGATGGTGGGTGATTATTTCAACCTTCCAATTCCGGTTCTCGGCATAGCGGTTATACATCCTGAACAGGTCGCTGGCAAACAAAGCCGCCTCTTCGCCACCGGTGCCGGCCCGAATCTCGACGATGACATTTTTGTCATCGTTGGGATCTTTGGGCACCAGCAAGGCTTTCAGCTCGTTCTCAATTTTTTCTTTTTCAAGATTCAGGGTGTGGATTTCATCGCGCGCCAGATCTTTTATTTCGGGATCCGCATCCTTTAGCAGCCCCTGGCTTTCCTCAAGATTATTCAGCGTCTGCTTGTACCTGCGGAAGACCGCAACGATTTTATTCAGTTCCGCATGCTCACGCACATACTTCTTGTAGGCATCCCGATCCTGGACAATTTCCGGATCAGCCAGATGATTCTCAATGTCGATGAAACGCTCTTCAACCCCGATTAATTTCTCAAACATTTTTCTGATATCAATTGTTGTTGTATCCGGCAACTTGATGGCTGACACCACCAGGTTGCCGGTACTTGTGAGCATTTTTTTACCGGTTCTGATTTTCTAACAAGGGAAAGGAATCGAGCCGGCCTACCTGAACATTGCCCCTGATGGAGTCATTAAGGCACGCGGTATCAGGTCCAGCCTTGAAGCCTGACGGCTATCTGCAAAGCGAAATGATAGGCGGGATTTAGCTATTTGGGTTTCTCTTGTTTCTGAAATTTTTCATATTTTTTACGGAAGCGCTCAATTCGACCTGCAGTGTCGACAAGTTTCTGTTTACCGGTAAAAAAAGGATGGCATTGGGAGCATATTTCAACACTGATATCAGACCGGGTCGAACCGACCTGTATCTCATTGCCGCATGCGCATCGTATGCCCGTTTCAGCGTATTCAGGATGAATTCCGTTCTTCATGTTATTTGCAACCCCCTGCTATTATATTTAATCCAATCAATGAGAAAAAATGGGACAAAGGTCCTATAGAGCAGAATAAAATTTTTGTCAATCGATAGAATCGTTTTATTCCCATTAGCCAGCAACCCAGCGCCCCGTCATTTAAAATGGGTAAAGCCTATTATGTTATGCATTCATTGAGTTTAGGAATGTTTCGTTGTCTTTGGTTCCGCTCATTTTTTCAAGTAAAAATTCCATGCTGTCAACCGTATTGAGCGTCGTCAGCAACTTGCGCAATATCCAGACCCGGTTGAGCGCGCCTTCATTCAGAAGCAGCTCTTCTTTGCGGGTACCCGATCGTTTGATATCAAATGACGGGAACACGCGCTTGTCTGCCAACCGGCGATCCAATTGAATCTCGGCATTTCCGGTTCCTTTAAACTCCTCGAAGATCACCTCATCCATGCGACTGCCGGTATCAACCAGAGCGGTGGCAATAATTGTCAGACTGCCCCCTTCTTCGATATTTCTGGCCGCGCCAAAAAAGCGCTTGGGGCGCTGCAACGCATTGGAATCTACACCACCGGACAGGATTTTACCGCTGGGCGGAACAACCGAATTGTACGCCCGGGCCAGACGTGTAATACTGTCTAAAAGGATAACCACATCTTTTTTATGTTCTACCAACCGTTTGGCCTTTTCAATGACCATCTCAGCAACCTGAACATGCCGTTCGGACGGCTCATCGAAGGTTGAACTGATAACCTCCGCCTTGACCGTACGCTGCATATCGGTCACCTCTTCGGGACGCTCATCGATCAGCAACACAAAGGGCTCAACATCTTTATGGCTGGCAATGATCGCATTGGCAATATATTGCAGCAGCATGGTTTTCCCGGATCGGGGCGGTGATACGATCAGCCCCCTCTGGCCAAACCCGATGGGAATCATTAAATCCATGATGCGCGTGGAAAAATTCTCAGGGTCGGTTTCAAGATTAATTTTACGTTCCGGATAAAGGGGGGTCAGATTGTCAAAAAGGATTTTATCACGGGTCACTTCGGGGTCTTCATAGTTGACTGCTTCGACTTTCAAAAGCGCAAAATACCTTTCCGACTCCTTGGGCTGTCGGATCTGACCGGAAACAGTATCTCCAGTTCTTAAATTGAAACGGCGTATCTGGGAAGGAGATACATAGATGTCGTCCGGGCCCGGCAGATAATTTGAGTCCGGTGAACGCAAAAAGCCAAAACCATCCGGCAGAATTTCCAGAGTCCCTTCGCCGAAAATAAGGCCATTTTTTTCAATCTGGGTCTGAAGCAATGCAAACATCAACTCCTGTTTGCGCATCCCCGCCGCACCGTCGACTTTGAGCTGTTTGGCCATCTGAGTCAGTTCGCTGATTTTTTTTTCTTTAAGTTCAGCAATGTTCATCAAATCATTCCCCTTATTATTTTTCATCAATAATATCTATCCATTACACATTGAAATGTTTATTTAAATGCTGACACGAAAGCTTGAGCCTAAAACACTACATTCTTAGAGTTTACCGGCGTTGCGCTGCACAGTCTAATGCCTGCATTCGGTTTTAAGCGTGCTACCCTAATATTAAGACCGGCCACACAGAAAAGGCATTGTAAAGGTATCCATATGCGTATAAAGTTTCATTATACAGTTGATTTACTGATTGGATCCATGCCGGTTGTTAAGGAGGAAGTTGAATGTTAAGTGAATTATATTAGAAGAAAAAGATATCCTCTCGTTCTGGCGGGTTCCACATGTTTTTAACCACGTAAGGTAAATAAATATATCATAATATTCATCCTGTCAAGCGCTTTCGCTTGTTTTTTCAGACTTTAAGTTGAAATACCATATTCTTTAGCCACCGGTTGCTGCACTGAAAATATTGATGCTTCCATTTGACACAAATATCTTTCCATTTAAAACGGGAGTTTATGTTGTCGGCGGTTCGGTCCGGGACCTCCTCGCAGGAAGAATGCCCCATGATTACGACATGGTTGTCCACCAGGATTGTACCAATTTTGCCGGTCGCCTGGCCGCCATGACCGGTGGCCATATTGTTGAATTGGGCAAGCAAGACCAAAAAATGCTCCGGGTTGTTACAAAGGACCATTTCTTCGACATAATGCCCGTCAACGGCAGCACGATAGAAAATGATCTTCGCGGCCGCGATTTTACCATCAACGCGATGGCCGTGGATGTATCCTCCGGAAATCTGATCGATCCTCTGGGAGGTCAAAAGGATCTGGCAGCTAAAAAAGTACGCATGGTCTCCCGGCAAGTATTTCGCAAAGATCCGGTGCGTCTCATACGCGCTTACCGGATGGCGGCCACTTTTGGTTATCACATTGATAAGAGTACCCAGGCCGCCATTGCAGCGGATGCAAATCTAATCCAAAAATCGGCCGGGGAACGAATCCGGGAAGAATTTTTTAAAATTTTGCAATGCTCCGCATCTCATCCCTATCTGTCCCTGATGGCCGACAGCGATCTGCTGTTTAGCATATTTCCAGAATTCCTGAAACTAAGACAGCTGCGGTTGCAACCCGTTGCCCCCCGCACCCTGTTTGACCAGACCCTTGATTCGTATAACCACCTTGAAAAACTGCTTGATCCCGAAGATGAATTTGGGCGATATAATGATGCCGACCGCTGCATACTTATGAAATGGGCTATTTTGTTCCACGATCTAGACGGATTGCCGGCGAAACCGCCGCTCGCTAACGAAAAAATCGAGCATCCTGACGCCCATGCCAATCAAAGTGCCGCCGTGGCCCAAGGTATCTGCCGACGACTGCGGTTTTCCAGGCGCCAATCAGAGGCCATTGAAATGATTATTCGGCATCATTTCAAACCGGTTATATTATTCCGTGAGCACCTGAAAAATTCACCCGTAGAAAAAGGATTTATCCGCCTTTTTTTAAAATGCAATGATGTCACCCCCGATGTGCTCCTGAATGCCCTGGCTGAATTCAGGGCCCAGCAAGAAGCCGGTGATCCCGTGATAAATGAGTTTACCGGTTTTATCCGGAAGCTTCTCCGGAAGTATGATACCGTATTGCGCCCCAGGGCGTTATTGCCGCCCCCCATAAACGGCAACGATTTAATTAATGAGTTTGGCATGCAACCTTCAGCGGAATTTAAGCACATCTTGAATCGTGTCGAAGAGGAGCGCCTTTGCCAACCAACATATTCCCGGGAACAAGCGCTTAAGTTGGTTGAAAACCTGTTAGGGGAAAAAAAGTTGAATAAATGACAAAAGGTCCTATCTAAAATGACAATAGGACCTTTTTATATCGTATGGTTCTACTGTGAGCCGTTTAACTCAGCTTTTTAAGTTCGGCATAAATCAGATCACTAATTTCCTCAACTTTCCCAACGCCTTCAATTCGGATATACCGCGGTGCACCCGATTCGCCGGAACTTTCCCAGTTTTTGTAGTAATCGATCAGGGGTTCTGTTTGGGCATGATAGACATCAAGCCGTTTGCGAACCGTCTCTTCCCGGTCGTCGTCCCGCTGGATGAGATCTTCACCGGTGACATCATCTTTGCCCTCCGCTTTCGGCGGATTGAAAATGATATGGTAGGTTCTACCGCTGCTAAGATGAACTCTTCGTCCGCCCATGCGTTTGATGATTTCTTCATCCGGCACATTGATGTCCACAACCGCATCGATGGCAACCCCGGCATCCTTCATGGCGTCGGCCTGGGGAATGGTCCGTGGGAAGCCGTCAAACAAGAAGCCTTTTTTGCAATCAGGCTTCTGGATGCGTTCTTTGACGAGACCGATAATAACGTCATCGGGCACCAGACCGCCTGAATCCATATACCCTTTGGCCTTTTTCCCCAGCTCAGTTCCAGCCTTGAGCGCCGCTCTCAACATATCACCGGTTGAAATCTGGGGAATCTGAAACTTCTCTTTTACGAAATTAGCCTGGGTTCCTTTGCCCGCTCCCGGGCCGCCTAATAAGATCAAACGCATTTGCAAACCTCCTTTTGATAATTTGATAGCGGTATTAAATTGCAAGGAAACTATTTTTGACGGCAAAGTATGTCTGAATGCAGGATGGGTGTCAAGGGATTTATGAGACCACCTGATTTTTCTATAACCTGCAGAAAACATACATAATTCTTTATATTGAAATGCCGGCTGCGCCCTCGCATAACCGATGTCCGTCTAAGGGGAGGTGTCCTCGCCTCCCTCCCCTGTCGAAGATCCGCCGCAGGCGTGTGTGGCAGAAATTGACCTGCCCGCAGCGCTCTGGCTTGCGAGGCGGGCAGGGGCAGGGGGTAAAATGGCGGTTACCTTTATTTGGGTTATAGGACCAAAAAAAAATAATCAGTTTCGAAATTCTTCTTGCTATTCATCAAATTTTTCGCTAATTGTTATCATTTGCTTTCAAAGCATCGATTAATTAAGCATCGGAAACGATATGCATTGCGCTATTCCCGATGGCAAGAAGGGGGCGAGGTATTTGAAGAGTATTGACGTCAGAGTCATTGACAATGACATTGAAAAAGCAATGCGCATTTTGAAAAAGAAAATTCAAAACGACGGGCTTTTCAAGCGCTTAAAATTAAAAAAGAGCTATGAAAAACCAAGCGAATTTCGCCGTCGCAAACAGCGCGAAGCTTTAAGGCGCGAGCGCATCGCAGCCAGCAAAGCCAGACAAAGAAGTTAGCATCAATTATTGTTAAAGGAAAAACCCGGTAAGGTTGCACAATTGCCGGGTTTTTTTAATGGGTATGGTATCCGATATTTCCTATCATAGATGCCTGAAAAACATGTACGGCCTGCAAAGATTCGGCATCAAGCTGGGGCTGTCAACGATCAGAAAAATTTTATCCGCTATGGGCAATCCCCAGGATACCTATAATTGTATCCATGTGGCCGGCACCAACGGCAAAGGATCGGTGGCCTCATCGCTGGCATCGATTCTCAACCAGGCTGGATATAAAGCCGGGCTTTATACCTCTCCGCATCTTGTCCATTTCAACGAACGAATTCAGATAAACAACCGGCCGATATCAAATAGCAATGTGGTGGCATCCTATAATGCCATTAAAAATGCCCACCACGGTGAGCGCGAGCCCACTTTTTTCGAATTTGCAACGGTTATGGCGTTTTATGAATTTGCCAGACAAAAAGTGGATTGGGCGGTCATTGAAACCGGCATGGGCGGCAGGCTTGATGCGACCAACATCATTCGACCCCGGGTTTCAATTATCACCAACATCTCGGTCGAACATCGTGAATATCTGGGAAACACCCTCGAGCAGATCAGCGCGGAAAAGGCCGGAATTATCAAATCACGTCGGCCGGTAATAAGCGGTATCCGCCAAAAAAAAGCCCTCGCCGTGATAAAAAATAAGGCCGCTGAAAAGTCCGCACCTCTGTTTCGCCTCGGAAAGGATTTCAAAGTTAGGCGCAACCTAGCGGGGACGTTTTCTTATCATGGTATTGAAGCAAACTGGCAGGGTCTGCAAACCGGACTGTCAGGCAGCCATCAGGTAGATAATGCGGCCCTTGTTCTGGCAGCCTGTGAAATACTGAATCAAAGCGGTGCAAACCTCTCCCTGGACCATATCAAAGCCGGCTTAATAAAAAACCGTTGGCCGGGGCGATTGGAGATTGTTTCGGTCGAACCCCGGATCATACTCGACGGCGCCCATAATTTTATAGCCGCGCGGAACCTGGCCCGGTTTCTGTCAGAAAATTTTGATGATCGAAAAATTACCCTGGTCATCGGCATTCTGGACGACAAACCTTACAGGGCAATGCTCAATTGCCTTCTACCGACAGCCAATCAGGTCATCTTGACCCGGGCTAAAATTAACCGGGCCCTGGAGCCGGTAAAACTCGAATCCATTGCCAGGAAGATAATTCCCAGGGTAACCATCATCTCGGATGTAAAAGAGGCCTTAGAATACGCGATTAAAACCGCATCGGCGGATGATGTCATCTGCGTTGCCGGGTCCCTATATGTGGTGGGTGAAGCAAAAGAAGCTCTGGATAAAAACTTACCTAAAAGAAGCGGTCATCAAAAATAGTAACGGTGAAACTCTGAACCTTTGGACTGTTTTCATCTTGACTTGCCTCAACTTATAAACTAAGTTTTCTTAGCAGAAATTGGACAAAAAGGGGCGGTTATCAAAGCCCTCAAAATGCGCCCGTAGCTCAGTGGATAGAGCGTCAGCCTCCGGAGCTGAAAGCCGCTGGTTCGAGCCCAGCCGGGCGTACCAATAAAAAAAAGGGTTTAGGAGATTTTCTAAACCCTTTTTAAATTTATGAATTCAATTACCCCACAGTATCCCCCACAGACTTTAAGTAAATCAAGTTGCATTGCTATTTCTTAACCGCAATATAATCTGGCCCCATAATCCGAAGGTCACAGGTTCAAATCCTACCCCCGCTGCCACCAATAAATTAAGTAAACCTACAAATCTAACAATTATTAAGAACGGGAAGGATTCGGTTTGGAAAGAGAGGAAGGTTTAAAAGACAATCAGGTTTTTTTATTATTAAGCTTTCAAATCCGCAACTATCACGAAAGCTATATTTCAACCCGAAATCCAAAAAATTATCTTACACTTTAGAAGATGCATTCATAGCCGCTATTCACAATTCGGTCAAAGTGTGGGTTTCGTATGGCTAATATACAATCCCGGAAAGTAACGCAGGTAGGGGAATTTTACACTTGAGTATGAAAACGATATCTCAATAATCAGTAGATACTGCAGGATAGTATTACGTTGGAGATGTCACCGTAAATTTGATCGGGATTTTGCCTTTGATCGCCAAAAGTAATCGCAGATTTTAGCCACAACCCAACGACCACTACATCTTGGTGTGCAACTGATGCTTATGTTCGGTATGGTTGATCTCCAGGTAATGGCCTAAAGTTATGAATAGGATAAATATTCTTGAGCTCTATGCTGATATTCGGTTTTTTCAGCGGAATATTGAGATAAATTCCCTCCCTTTCCTTCTGAGTGTGACATGCAGGATTTCACTGGCCCTCCAAAGCCTCATGCGCGGACCCCATGTGCCCGTTCCCCTGCAGACAATAACTGTCATGCCATCGATTTCGTAACGTCCCTCCAGCAGTGGGAACCGGCTACGTACCAGATAGTCGAACGGCCATATCTGTCCACCGTGGGTATGACCGGATAGCATTAGATCCACACCAGCTTTGGCTGCCTTTTCTGTTTCCCACGGTGTGTGAGAAAGAAGGATGATAGCGCCGGCAGGATGTTCCATGAGGATTTGCGTGACAGGATCGCCAGAGAGACCGTTTCGGTGTACAGCGGTTAGGTCATCCAAACCCGTCAAGACGAGACCGGGTTTGATTTCTTTCCAACTGTTGCGCAACAGCTTAAAGTTCGCCGCGTGGAAAAGGCTCATATTGCCTCCACCGTGGAAATCGTGATTCCCTGGAATCGCCCATACACCCATGGGGGCTTTGAGTTTCTTAAAAATGGAAATCAGTTGATCATCAGGTGGCCCATGGCCTTCGAAGATGTCCCCGAGCAAAACCACGATATCGGGCTTCTGTTCGTTTACCTGAGCAACCCTGGCTGCCAGCCATCTCTCGCCGAGCTGCGAGCCGAGATGCATATCGGAAAGGGCAACGAGCACCGTCCCATCCAATGTTTTGGGCAGGTCGGGGAGGCTCACCTCATAGGTTTCAATCACTGGCGGACGCAGCCCCTGGAAAAGAGCTATCCCGGAAAGGATTACACCAGCCAATAGAGCCCAGCCTCGCAACGAAGGCGATACCTTCGGCATTAAAACACCAAAAAGAGTGATAAGGTCGATTGTGACGAGGAGAATAAATGTTAAAAATAAAACTGCCATCCAGGTCATGCCCATAAATTCGAGCGTTACTGCAAAATTTCCCGTCCCACCATGACCGACAACGCGGCCAAGGTAAAAAAGGGCCCACAGGATAACTGCCGCTCCAATCAAGACTTTTTTGGATATGTGTTGATCTACAAACGGCACGGACGCGGAACGCCAAAAAACATAGACATGCATGAATGTACAGATGGAAATGAGAATGGTTCCGAACATGCTATCCCCCAACGATGGTTTTTTTAATCAACAATCATATGGCCGGCCACCATCAGAACAATCATAACTGAAATTGCCGCCAATCCAGAAATTAGCTTGTATTCATCATCTGAAAAATTTCGTTGTTCAGCAGTGCAAATTCTAAGCACACCTATTATTTGGTCTTTTACTGTTATTGGAACTGATAGTACTGAAGCTATACCTTCCTTTATGGCTTCTTCTGGATACTGGACCCTCGAATCATTTGCCGTGTCAAGGATTAGAACTATTTTCCCGTTTAAAGTTTCTGCGATATTTTTATCGGCATCCAAAGGACCCTTTCTCAAATAGGACTCGCTTAACCCCGCCACGGGTTGACCACTAATGTTAACCCTTCCACCTTTTGAATAACCACTCTATCACCCGGTAATAAAGGGACTTCACTGACAGCCTGCCACAGTTCCCCGTTCACGAAAACTTTTCCTTCATTCTTCTTCCACTGTTTGACCTCACCAACCTTACCCAACATGCCAGACACCCCGCAAACAGATCTTCTCTTCCTCCCCATAATAAACCAGAACAAAGGAAAGACCACGTGCTCAATCAACTCAAAGAGTAAAACTCCTATAATCAGAGTCAATATTATGGTTTTTATCATCCTTTGATTCCGTGTTTACATAATGGTTCAAGCATTAAGCTTTCCAATCCAATCGCCTACCCAATGTGTAATTCCAATCACTACGATGGCGATCATGAGGTGTTCCCCAATAATTTTCCATGCTGGTTCACTCTGGGATTTTGCGATAAAGTAGCTCAGTAGCGAAAGAATTGACAACCCCCATATCAAACTAATAACAATTGCAGTGGATAGAGTGAATAAAACCACCGGCACTACGAAGGTAATCGCAAATAGAAACTTCGCCAAAAAGGTCGAAATCGTGGCTACCCATATTTGCTTGATTGTATGCTTGTTTTCAGCTTCCTCTGAAACGTGGACCCCCCAGGGCATCTGAAAAAGCGTCGGCAATGGCGATCGTCAGAATTCCGGCAAGTACTACAATCTTCGAATGCGTTCCGGAATCCAAACCGACCATAAGACCGAGGGTTGTGATGACTGCTGATGTCAGCCCGAAAGAGATGCCTGTTCGTAAAGAATCTTTCATGTGTTTGTCCTCTCCAATGCGGCTTTTGTGTTTTGTCAGCGCCGGAAATATGCCCGTGGACGGCTGAAAGCAATTATTAAAGGGCCATCACTTTGGAATCTTAACATCGTCATCATCATAAATCCCTTTCTCAGCGGTTATGTGACAGGCTGTGCAGTTCGCCAACGACCCAACGGACTCACGTTTAAAGATCGCTGGATCCAATTCATGATGCTTTTCACGGATATATGGGATATCAGAAATACGCATGGGCACCTGGTTTCTCAAACTTCTCATGATTTTTTTCGATCGCTTAGCTAAAGAGTTTTCCGCTCCATTCGTTTTAAGATAATCTGAAATGGTTTTTATCATATCCGGATCGGCCTCAACTTCCTCTCCGAAATGATCATTGAGTTGATTCAAAATTTTCAGCCATGAAGCGGACGGCAACAACTCTGGCTGATATGCGAAATGGCACTCACCACATGCTTCTCTATATGTCTGGTTGGTCACTGGTTTCAGATAGTCGTTACGATCATTGTCGTTATTATCATCATCAATTTTTTCAGCTCCGCCTCGATACCGGTGTCTTTTTCTGTAACGATCATCATCGGCAAAAGCATCCAGAATTAGACTGAGTGTCAAAAAAAGCGCTATTGCAAATATGATATATCTGGCACAATTTTTCATGGTCAACCTCCGTTCAATCAGAGAAGCTGCTTGCGTCCGGTAATCATTGCTTTGATTAAATTTTCCCGGTGCACAACACTCGATACCAAAACTCCCATGATATGAATCGATGCTAAAAAGAGGGTAAAATAGGCTATAGTCTCATGAACCTCTTCCCAAAATTCATCTTCCTCATTTTTCTCAGTTCTATGATTTTTTTGGCTGCGCCGTTTGCGGCTGTCGTATCCATCATGATTCTCTTTCTCATCACTATCGGCAAAAGCATTAGTCATAAACGAGATTTCATGTTTGGCCAAAGGTCCGTGTCCTTTTACCCCATACGCTTTTAGACCGGTGAGGGTGAGGGACAACAAACTCAATAACAGAATTATGATCATAAATCCCCCGGCAGGATTGTGGCCAATGTAATGTTTGGGTCTCCCAATTAATAGTCCTTTCAGATAGTCAACGATTTGAGCCGGTTGATATAAAAAATCGGAAAACCGGGCGTATCTTGTGCCCATAAAGCCATAAACAATACGAAACAACACCAGGAACAGCACGCTGTAACCAAAAAAAACGTGTAATTTCGGGATACTTTCTGAGCTAATGAATGCGAGTGCGTAGCATCCAACCAGGGTCCAGTGAAAAATACGAATGGCAATGTCCCAGACTTTTATATATTGAGTATTATCCATGTTAAACAGTACCTCCGCAAGATTCATTTGAAATTGAATCGGATATCAATCGTAACAATGGGCCCGTTAACCCCTGAATCGGGTCCATTTTTCAATAATTGCCCTGGAGACCTTATATACAATTTGGAAACAGCCAAACAGTAATCTCAGGATCAACATCAACAATGTTTTAAAGAAGTTAAATAAGGATTCAAATTTTTCTTTGGTATCACCTTTATTCACAATTATTGGTTTAATATTTATTCCGGCGCCATACGTTTTGTTGCTAAAAATGACTTTTATAGTATCATCTCTTCTTAAATCTCTATCCTCTCCAAATTTTCTGCATATAGCACCTGTATTGGAATAATAAATGGTGTAGCTCTGACAAAAATATTTGGTTCTTTCCCAGTCCGGCAAGCGAATCAACTGTTGCATGAACTCTCTCTTCATAAGGCTGGATGGTTCGGTTTCACCGCCGCGTTCAAGGAACAAAATGCTGCCCTTTATATGACATCTTCCTACTTTTAAGCTGCCCAAGCCGCTGGGAGATTTCCAAAACAATTGGCCCATATTCTTCTCTATGATTTCATACCTGCCTAATTTATGGGAAATATGATCTGTCGTATCTGCCTTAACCGATTTATCTTCTGTTTTAGCAATCTCTCTTTGAGTTGATCCATTTTTTTCGATAATAACTTCGTCTTGTGACCGGTTGCCCGAACGATCAAAGAGCCGTTTACTGCGGCCGGATTTACATTCATGAATTTTGTGGCTTGCACAGTAGTATTTAGTTTTTTCCCATTTCGGCAGTTTGTTGAGATGATCAAGAAACTCTCCTTTTAAAAATCCAGGTCCGGTGCTATCGCTTGGCTTCATAAACAGAATATTTCCATTTATGAAACACTTTCCACTCTTCAGAGAACCTAAGCCAATATGGGTCTCCCACCATAAATCACCGTGCTCATCCTCAATGATTTTATACTCACCCAATCTGTAGGCAGTGTATTGCATCGTTTGTCTGTTTCTTCTTCTATAATTAGTACCAGTTTCTGAACAGTGAAACAGGTGGTTACAAAACAAAGACCGTTCAGAATTGATAATGTGCAGGTTTTAGCTAAAAAGGGATCATAAAAGAAGAGAGAGATTTTGCAGATAAGTCGGTGAAGATTGAACTTTTACGTATTTATTAAGGCGGGAGAATAAAATCGTTATTAAATTGATGTTGAACTGGTAATTCGAAAAATTAGATAAAATGAATGGTGTATCAAGTGTTTTTAGTTGTTCCGTCGAATGGGCTGCGTTTGACGCTTTAAAGGTTTTTACATCCTCCAAATTACAGCTTTTACATTGAGTCCCTGAACAACGAGCATGAAATAGAAAATTTGGCCTTGCCTTGGCTGTACCTTGAAGACCATGCAAACAAGCCTCCCCACAAAAACACGCCTGGGGCAACAGACTGTTTGCAAAGAGACCTATGATGAGAAATTGAACAAAAAATTGCCTGAATATTTTTACATTTCTCAACAGAATTTTCTCCATATTATAATCCATTAAGAAAGTCACCGGGCCACCACGGTTTCTTAGTTCATATAACACATCTACAGAATGGTATTCAAGTGGCAACTCACTTTCTCAAAACTCCATAGCCAATGAAAATGAAGCATAAAGATTCCCTGATATTTCAATTCATAAGACATAAAATATCTTATTAAATCAGCATAGTGTTAGAACGTTTATCGACAACGAAACGGAGATCTGGTCCATTTTCAGAACAAACCCGAATCTCCAATCCTATATTGATTTCTAATTCGGCATTGAAGACGTATACCAGAAATCTTCAGTTTTCCTGCTATGAAGCAAACTCAATATCTTTTATGATTGTATAAATCCTAAAAATTATTCACGGCCAATCTATATTCCCCCGGAACATCTTTATTGCTATCCACGATAACATAATACGTCCCAGCATCCAGGCGAATTTTAATTTGACGATCATCCCTTATTAGGCAGTCCATGGCCAGATTTTTAGAATCCTTTTTAAGCGAATTGAGAAGATGAATGTCGTTATCAATCCCCTCCGCTTTCAAATCATTAATTTGAATAGTAACCGTTCCAGATGAATGTAAATGAAGCCTATAGATTGTTTCAGGACCTTGTTGATTAATCTCTGAAGCAGCAGAATATTTATCAAATTCCATTGAAGCTACATTCCGTGTGTTACCCTCATGAATATAAGGTAACGTTGCTGAATCAATGACGATTGGATAGTTGATCGTGCCAGATGGATTGGGTTCATTCACAATATTATTGTATTTTATTGGAACGTATCTTTTAAGCCATAGACCGAACCAAGATTTCTCTTCAAAACACACACCTCCAACAGTAGAGTGGATAACCATAGGGTTGCCATCACGGTTTTCATATAAAAAAAGCATTATGTGGCTACCGTTGATAAAGGCATCACCTTTTTTCAGACTCGCTGCGTTTTGAAATAGGAAATCCACGTTGTTTACTAAACTCGAGATTTCGTTGAATTGGCGTGGAACATCGGGTTGATCTGGGTAGATTAATGTGTACTTATGGGTTAAATGCCATGCTCTGGAAACCAAGCCTGTACAAGAGATTCCTGTCACACAGTCAAAAGGCAGCGTCTTATAATCTTCAACACCTGTCCCCGTACTATAGCCTTCAGCAATTTTTGTTAGAAAAGTGTCTATTGAATCCCAACCGCCAAATTTATACCCCATTCCGATTCTCGGACCAATCGAGTAATCGCTCTTAAAAGAATTACCACAGCCTATACCTTTTACATTAACGTTAGCCATGAACCAATGCGCTCGTGCATATTTGTCTGCTGTTAAAACAACCTGGCTTCGTGTTATAGGCGGGCCATCGGTAGTGCTATGACCTTTCGAGTAAATAGTCTCAATAGAGTTTGTGCAACTTGAGATTAATAACAATAGAATGGGTAGGCATAACCTTGGCATGGCTATTTTCACTGTATAGTTGAGTTAGAAAAAAGATATAAAACCAATATAGCGGTTTTATAATTTCCACTGAACTGAAGATTACGCTAACAAGTCTTAATGGCATTTCTTCAAAAGACTTATGCAAGAAATCTTCAGCTTATTATGCTCGTAAAAACCCCCATATATGGTGCAACGGATTTTTCAGCATCTCAAAGCCAATTGATGTGTGATAATATTTGTGAATTGATTAATGGATTCAATGATCCAGCATCTCAGCGATGACCTTTTGATCATACCATCGACCAGCAGCCATAACGCCAATTATCTTGCGGGTATTGGCAACATCATCCAGTGGATTTTGATGTAATAAAATAAGATCTGCTCTTTTTCCAGGCACGATGGTTCCAAAATCATCTCGTCCATTTATTCGTTTCACAATTTTAGAAGCAACGACGGTTCCAGTGGCAAGCGCCTCATAAGTTGTAAAACCGTTTTCAACCAGAATGCTGAGTTCATCATGAATGGAAAACCCCGGTACGACACCCATCGCTCCTGACCCGGAGTCTGTAGACAACAGTAACTGGACACCTGCTTTTTTTAAACATGTTAACAGCTTTTTATCCATCGCGTATTTGAATTGTGCAAACACTTCACCGCCCTTGAACTGTAGTTGGTGCTTCTCCTTTCCGGATAGAAAGCGTTCCCTGTACCACTCGGGTAAATATCGATTTTCTGGTTTCTTAATAAACAGATCTGGTTCGAATAGTTTTTGTACAATAATATCATCCAATACCAGTGTGGTGCAGACTGGAACATCTTTACCTTTTAGCTTGTTAACCACCGGTGCAACCATATCAACTAATTTTTGATCTCTATCCTTTGGATCGAGATTGAAATAGTGCTCAAATTGATAGAAACCGCTATGGTTGGCATAAGCCATCCATTCCCCTTCTTTTTCAAAGTAGCGCCTGCGATCGAGATTATAAAATTCATATAAAAGCTCTTCGACATGAGCGATTTCATTCATGCCCTCTGCTAAAATACTTTCCAAACCCACCTGAAATGGGATGTGGCCAGCGGTATAAATATCAAGCTTTTTGGCTGTTGCCATGATAGTATGATATTCTTCCTTTGTTACGAAGGAATAGATTTTAATGAAATCGAATCCTTGGTATTTTTGTTTAATAACAATTTGTTCTGGATTTATTTTGAAATGACCGCGAAGTTGAGGGCCACATGTCAATATATTTGGACCAACAAGATGCCCAGCATCGATCTCCTTCCGCCATTTAAGACCATACATGCCAGTTTTCCTCCCCGGCCCGAGGCAGCGAATTGTCGTGACACCATTGGCAAGATAAAGTTTCAAGGGGGACACCGGCCAAACATTACTATTCCAATCGTCTCGGAGATGCATATGCATGTCAGATAAACCAGGCATTAAGAACGCGTTTCGACAATTGATCACATTTGCATTGGAAGGTATCTCAGTTTGGTTGGAAGGTCCTATGACTGTAATCTGCCTACCTTCGACAATCACGGTCTGGTCGGGTAGTACGATTTCGGTTGTCATGGGTATTAGGTTTGCATGAATGAATGCCGTGGGACTTTTTTCAAGAGCTAAAGCACGTCCAGCCATTTGAGCCCATATTATCCAAAGACCTATAGCGGATATTAGGTAGAATAGGCTTCTGCGTTGCATAACAGGCCTCCTTATCTCAAATTTGATCTGAGTGGTAATGCATGGAGATAAGACCAGTCTCGTGAAATTACAGATAACATCATTTGTGGCTGTCCGGTCAAGAAAATCTTACGATTCAATGTTGCCAGGTAATCACCCTCTATCGACATCTCTCAGCGAAGCAACATATGTAAACGTCTCCCATCACCATCTTAAACGAGTAGAATGCGGTATATATTGGAGATCTCGCTTGATGAATAACTGAATATGGAACTGGAAAACAAACCTTATATACTCGTGATTAGTCACACATAATCATTATGATAAGATCAAACTTTTCATCCGTTTCAAGTTCCAAATAGTCTGCATGAACATAGTTGACAGTCAACCCCTTGCCAGTAGCTACCTTTTTGGCATAATTCAGGCTCTTCTCTGAAAAGTCTATGCCTGTAACCTTAGCACCTTTTTCGGCCATTTTGGAGATTAATTGCTTTTTGATATGTCATATGGTTCTCCTTATAATTTCAATTTGAAAACCTGTAGTTGCTTGCCATTATCAAAATTTGACTAATTTTACTGATATAAAGGCAATATCACAAGACTTTTCAGATTGTGGATTACACAATGACAAATATACAAAATATTTGCCTCACAAAAATTGTGTAAATCGTGCCTATGTCAAATCTTGGAGAAAATTCTGGAATATTGTGGATTAGATTGGGTAAACTTCAATTCGCCAAATTTTATAAAAGCTGTTCAAACCTGAAAAAAATGGGCTATCCAAATTATTTAGT
>Ga0210097_1000188_pt1 | contig 26518 bp, 32 predicted proteins | sample Joice_CattailNLA_2_FD_185521 | JGI IMG/M metagenome (GOLD analysis project Ga0210097, IMG submission 185521) | Wetland microbial communities from San Francisco Bay, California, USA, that impact long-term carbon sequestration - Joice_CattailNLA_D2... | ecosystem: Environmental > Aquatic > Marine...
AGGTCATCCGCCTCGTGGAGAAGCCGAAGGAGTTCGTCAGCGACCTGGCGCTGGTGGGCGTCTACCTCTTCGATTCCAACGTGTTCAACGCGGTCAAGGAGATCAAGCCCTCCTTCCGGGGGGAGCTGGAGATCACCGATGCAATCCAGTGGCTGGTGAGCAACGGTTACACGGTGCGCTCGCACATGGTGACCGGCTGGTGGAAGGACACGGGAAAGCTCTCGGACATCCTCGAGGCGAACCGGATGGTCCTCGACGGGATCGAGGAGGCGCTCCAGGGCCGGATCGACGAAAGGAGCCGCGTGGAGTTCAAGGTGTCTCTCGCCGAGGACGCGGTTGTGGAGAACAGCGTCATCCGGGGTCCGGCGGCGATCGGGCCGGGGACGCGGATCGAGAATTCCTATGTGGGGCCGTTCACCTCGATCGCGGGCGGCTGCACGATCCGGAACGTCGAGGTGGAGCACAGCATCATCCTCGAGGGATGCGTGATCGAGGGGGCCGGGGCGCGGATCATCGATTCCCTGCTCGGGCGGAGCGTGTCCATTCGCAAGGGGGACGGCCAGCCCCGTGCGTATCACTTCATGCTCGGCGACTTCTCGGGAATCACCCTACCCTGAGACCGGGAAGGACCGGGGCGGGCGAGCGGGAAGAAGGGAAAGGAGGGGAGCACGGAGATGATCGATGGCGTGATGGTAAAAGCCCTCAAGGTGATCCCGGACGAGCGCGGGCGCCTCATGGAGATCCTGCGCTGCGACGATGAGATGTTCCAGAAGTTCGGACAGGTGTACCTCACCACCGGCTACCCCGGCGTCGTAAAGGCCTGGCACTACCACAAGACCCAGACCGACCATTTCTGCGTCATCAAGGGGATGATGAAGGTGGTGCTCTACGACTCCCGCGACGGGTCGCCGACACGGGGGGAGGTCAACGAGTTCTTTCTGGGAGAACACAGGTCGGTGCTCCTTCGGATTCCCTCCCTTGTCTATCACGGTTTCAAGACCGTCAGCACGGAGGAGGCTCTCCTGATCAACATCCCCACGGAGCCGTACCGGTACGCCGACCCCGACGAGTTTCGCGTTCCCCCGCACGAAAACGACATCCCCTATTCCTGGGAAAGGAAGGACGGATGAGGAACGACGGGATCCGGCTTCTCGTCGCGGGCGGCGCGGGATTCATCGGTTCGAACTTCATCCGGTACATCCTGGATGCCCGCGGGGACTGGCAGGTCATAAACGTAGACAAGCTGACCTACGCGGGGAACCTGGCCAACCTGGAGGACGTGGAAGACGACGAACGGTACCGGTTTCTCCGGGCGGACATATGCGATGCGGAAGCGGTCGGGGGGATCGTCGCGGAGGCGGCGCCCGACGCGATCGTGAACTTCGCGGCGGAGACGCACGTCGACCGGAGCATCGACGACCCGGCCCTCTTCCTGCGGACGAACATCCTGGGCACGCAGGTTCTGCTGGAAGCAGCGAGAAAGCACGGGGTCGCCCGTTTCCTCCAGATTTCCACCGACGAGGTGTACGGATCCCTGGGGTCCACAGGCAGGTTCACGGAGGAATCCCCGCTGCGCCCCAATTCCCCCTACGCCGCGAGCAAAACCGCCTCGGACCTGCTTGTCCGGGCCTATTTCAAAACGTACGGACTGCCGGGGCTCATCACCCGCTGCTCGAACAATTACGGATCGTACCAGTTCCCGGAGAAGATCATCCCGTTCTTCGTGACGCTTCTCAAGAAGAACGAGCCGGTCCCGGTGTACGGGGACGGTATGAACATCCGCGACTGGATCCACGTGGACGACCACTCCCGGGCGGTGGAGGCGGTCCTTCTGCGCGGTCGTCCCGGCGAGGTGTACAACGTCGGGGGGGGGAACGAGCGGACGAACATCGAGATCACGAAGCTTCTCCTGGCGGCGATGGGGAAGCCTGAGTCGCTCCTGCGGTTCGTTCCCGACAGGCCCGGCCACGACCGCCGGTACGCCATAGACGACACGAAGATTCGGAAGGAACTGGGCATCGCCCCACGGGTCCCCTTCGAGGAGGGGATCCGCGAGACGGTCCGCTGGTACCTCGAGAACGAGCCGTGGTGGAGCGCGATCCAGTCGGGAGAGTACCGCTCTTTCTACGAACGCTGGTACCGCCAGAAAGGCCGCGCCTGAAAACTGTGTTCCCGAAGGCGATGCCGCGCAGGCGGCTCTACTTTTTCCTCCTCCTCTTGTGGGTAGCCCTGACCTTTCTGCTCACCTCGATCCCAAATCTGGAGGTTCCCGAGTACATTCCCTTCTGGGACAAGGGCGCCCACTTCGCATTCTACGGGGGGACAGGGTTTCTGTGCGCGCTGTGGCGGAGGGAATCCGGCTTTCCCGCGAAACGGGCGGTTCTGTATGCCGTGCTCTTTGTCCTCGCGGTGGGAGCCGTCGACGAGATCCACCAGCACTGGATCCCCGGCCGCTCGATGGCGATTCTGGACTGGATGGCGGACATCCTCGGAGGCGGGACCGGCGCGGTTTTCTCCCTCCTTCTCCTCCGTATCTTCCCCTCGCTGATTACTGAATGACCATTCACTTTCTGGTTGATTCCCCCCTTTCATTCCGGTATCATCCCCCCTGGTTCTCATTCCCCCGCATGCGGTTTTCCCCGGGAGGTGTGGTGTGAAGATGCTCGTGGCGATCAAGCCGGTTCCCAACCCCGACGAGAGGGTGAAGATCCGGAAGGACGGCAGCGGGGTCGTCCTGGACAACATCAAGATGGTGATCAACCCGTTTTGCGAGATCGCAGTGGAGGAAGCCCTCCGGATCAGGGAGAAACAGGGAGGGGAGGTGGTGATCCTGACGATCGGCCCGAAGGAGAGCGAGCAGCAGGTTCGCACCGCGCTGGCGATGGGAGCGGACCGGGCGGTTTTGGTGGAAACGACGCAGGTGCTGGACAGCCTGGGCGTCGCCAAGCTGATGGCGAAGATCGTCGAACAGGAGAAGCCGGACTTCGTCATCATGGGGAAACAGGCCGTCGACGACGACAACAACCAGGTGGGGCAGATCTTGGCGGCGATTCTCTCCCTGCCGCAGGCGACCTTCGGGTCGAAGATCGAGTTCCTGGAGGAGGGTAAACGGGCCAACGTCACCCGCGAGGTGGACGGCGGCCTGGAGACGATCGGAGTGACGCTGCCGGCGGTCATCACGACCGACCTGCGCCTGAACGAGCCGCGCTACGCGTCGCTTCCGGGAATCATGAAGGCGAGGAAAAAGGAGATGAAGGTCATCCCGGCGGATTCCCTCGGGGTCCCCATGGAGCCGAAGGTGCGTCTTCTCTCCCTGGCACCCCCCAAGGAGCGCGCGGGGGGGAAGAAGGTTGCCGATGTGGCGGAGCTCGTCGACAAGCTGAGGAACGAGGCGAAGGTCCTCTGACCCCGGGCTGCCGCCCACGGTCCGGACAGGAAACGATTCTCCGGGAGGAGCAGGCGATATGGCGGACATACTGGTCGTGGTCGAGCACCAGGAAGGGACGTTCCGGAAGACGACCCTGTCCACCCTGACGGCGGCGAGGAGGCTCGCGGGACTGGTCGGCGGCGAGGTGGACGCCCTCGTTCTCGGGCATGAGGTCCAGGCGCTGGCCGACACGGTGTCCGAATACGGCGTGCGGACCGTTCTTTTGGGGGATGCCGAAGGGTTCGCGCGGTACTTTGCCGTCACGTACGCCCCGGCGGTGGCCCAGGTGGTCAAGGAGAAGGAGTACGGAGCGGTCCTGGCGCCGGCGTCCACCTTCGGGAAGGACTTCATGCCACGCCTGTCCGGACTCCTGGACGCCCCGCTGGCGAGCGACATCTCGGAACTTGCCAAGGAAGGGGACCAGTTGTTCGCCCGGCGGCCAATGTACGCGGGGAACGCCATCGCCACGGTAGAGTTAATGGGCCGTCCGCTCCTGTTCACGGTGCGCCAGACCGCCTTCGACCCGGCCCCGAAAGCCGACGCGAAGGCGCCCGTCGCCCGGGTGTCCCTGACGGCGGACGCGGGCGGCACCGTCTTCGTCGGCCGGGAGGAAACAAAATCCGATCGGCCGGAGCTCACCGAGGCGCGGGTCGTCGTCTCCGCGGGCAGGGGGATCAAGTCTCCGGAGAACTTCAAGCTCGTCGAGGAATTTGCCGATATATTCCATGCGGCCATCGGAGCGACCCGCGCGGCGGTCGACGCGGGGTGGGCCCCCAACGACTGGCAGGTGGGGCAGACGGGAAAGATCGTCGCCCCGGAGCTGTACTTCGCCCTCGGGATCTCCGGCGCCATCCAGCATCTGGCGGGGATGAAGGACTCGAAGGTGATCGTCGCCATCAACAAGGACGAGGAAGCCCCCATCTTCCAGGTGGCTGACTACGGGCTGGTGGCCGACCTGTTCAAGGCGGTGCCCGCGCTGATTGCGGAGCTCAAGAAAGAAAAAACGGCCTAAACCGGAGGTTTGAAGATGTCGAAGATTCCTTCAAAGGACGATCTTCTCGCCCGTCTGAAACGAAAGGACTTCACGGCCGCGGTCATCGGCCTGGGATACGTGGGATTGCCGTTGGCGATAGAATACGCGGACGCGGGAATCCGTGTCATCGGGATCGATTCCGACGGCGCAAAGATCCGGGCGATCCGCTCGGGGAACTCGTACGTCGACGATGTCCCTTCCGAGTCGATCCGGGGCGCGGTGGAGAACGGACTCTTGGGGGCGACCTCCGACTACTCGGCCCTGGCCGAGGCGGATACCGTCAATATCTGCGTTCCCACGCCGCTTAGGAAGACGAAAGACCCGGATTTGTCCTATGTCGTGAACGCCGCGGAACAGGTGGCGAAATACATCCACCGGGACATGCTGATCGTCCTGGAGAGCACCACCTACCCGGGGACGACCGACGAACTCCTCGTGCCGATGTTCGAGGAGAGGGGGTTCACGGTGGGCAAGGACATCTTTCTCGCCTTCTCCCCGGAGCGCGTCGACCCCGGCAACCCGCAATACAGCACGAAGAACATCCCCAAGGTGGTCGGGGGAGCGACGCCTCAGTGCACGAAGATGGCAGCGGCCCTCTACACCGGCGTGATGGAGCGGGTCCACCCCGTCTCCACCGCCACGGTGGCGGAGATGGTGAAGCTGTTGGAAAACACCTTCCGCTCGGTGAACATCGGGCTGGTCAACGAGATCGCCCTCATGTGCAACCGGATGGGAATCGACGTCTGGGAGGTGATCGACGCGGCGAAGACGAAGCCGTTCGGGTTCATGCCGTTCTACCCCGGCCCGGGGATCGGAGGGCACTGCATCCCCCTGGACCCGTTCTACCTGTCGTGGAAGGCGAAGCAGTTCGGCTTCGAGGCCCGCTTCATCGAGCTGGCCGGGGTGATCAACGGGCAGATGCCCCACTTCGTGGTAGGCAAGATTATCGACGCCCTCAACCGGTTCAAAAAATCGGTCAACGGGGCGAAGGTGCTGATCCTGGGCGTCGCGTACAAAAAGGACATAAGCGACGTCCGCGAGTCCCCGGCGATCGACATCCTCCAGCTTCTCTCGAAAAAGGGAGCAAAACTCTCCTACTGCGACCCCCACGTACCGGTTCTCGACGAGCACGGCATGCGCATGAAGGCGGAGCCGTTTTCGGCCGCGACGCTCAGGAAAGCCGACTGCGTGGTGGTCGTGACCGACCACAGCGATTTCGACTACCGGTTGGTCGCGCGCGAATCGAAGGTGATCGTCGACACCCGTAACGCCCTCAAGGGCAAGAACGGTGGCAAGATCATCAAGCTCTGACTCGAGAACCGGGACGTTCCTGAGAACTCGCGGGAACCGGGTCGCTCCCGGAACCCCGGGAAGAAAGCGCAGGGAAAAATGAATTACCTAGTGACCGGCGGAGCGGGGTTCATCGGGTCGAATCTGGCATCGGCCCTCCTCGCGGAAGGCCTCAGGGTCCGGGTCCTGGACAATTTCCTCACGGGGAAGAAGGAGAACCTCGCCGGACTCGCCGAACGGTATGGCGATGCGTTTGAGCTGGTGGAGGGGGATCTCCGCGATCTCGAAGTCACGCGTCGCGCCGCGGAGGGGACGGAATACGTCCTCCATCAAGGTGCGCTCCCATCGGTTCCCCGCTCGGTCGCGGACCCGGTGCTCTCCAACGGGATCAATGTGGGGGGGACGCTTAACCTTCTCGTGGCGGCCCGGGACGCCGGGGTCAGAAGGGTCGTCTTCGCCGCGTCTTCCTCCGCTTACGGCGACACGCCCGAGCTTCCCAAGCGGGAATCGATGACGCCGAACCCGAAGAGTCCCTACGCCGCCCAGAAACTCGCCGGCGAGCACTACATGCGGATCTTTTGCGAAGTGTACGGTCTCGAGACGATTTCCCTGCGGTATTTCAACGTGTTCGGGCCGAAACAAGACCCGGCGTCGACATACGCAGCCGTGATTCCCCGGTTCATCACGTCGGTCTTCTCCGGTACCCCCCCTACGGTCTACGGGGACGGCCTCCAGACGCGCGACTTCACCTACATCGACAACGTGGTGCAGGCGAATCTCCTCGCCTGCAAGGCCTCGAAGGAGGCGTGCGGAAAGGCGTTCAACATCGCCTGCGGGGAGCGCGTCTCCCTGCTCGACATCCTGGAGATCGTCTACAAGCTGGTCGGCCGCCGAGTCGCTCCCAAGTTCGAGGCGGCGCGTCCGGGGGATGTCCGCGACTCCCTGGCCGACATCTCCCTGGCGAAGGGTTTTCTCGGATATGAACCTCGGATTGGGTTCCCCGAAGGGCTCTCCCGGACGTTCGACTACTTCCGCGGCCTGCCCTGACCGCCCGTCCCCCGGGAAGCCGGGAGACGGCGTTCCCATCCCACGAATATGCGCGGCGTTTTCTTCAGGAGATTTTCCGGCATACGATCAGAAACGCCGAGTGGGAGAACATCCACTGGACGGGCCGGACCGACTGCCCCTTGACGTGCCAGGGGCGGTGGATCACCTCGAACACCTCCGGCGTGGTGTACCCTCCCTGTTCCTCGACCCGGTCGACCATCTGCTTTACCTGGATCGTCGAGGGGAGGTAGGAGAGGATTATCCCCCCCGGAACGAGCGCCTGGGCGGCGTGAGGGACCACGTGCCACGGTTCCGGCAGGTCCAGCACGATCCGGTCCACGTCCCGCTCCTCGATCCCCCCGTAGATGTCGCGCACCCGGATCTCGTGGTTCGGGCATTTCCCGAGAAACCGCTCCACCGTCCGGGCGCCGCTGGCGGCGAAGTCCTCCCGCACCTCGTACGATACGAGGCGGCCCGAGGGCCCCACGGCCTCGAGCAGCTTGATTGCAAGCGCTCCCCAGCCGATCCCCGCCTCCACGACCGCGGCCCCGGGGAAGATGTCCGCCCACAGGAGGATGGGGCCGATGTCCTTCGGATAGATGATCTGCGCGTGCCGCTTGAGGTTCATGACGTACTGACTGAACGTAGGCCGGAAGGCCCGGTATTCGGCCCCCATCGCTGTCCAGACGCGGCTGCCGTCCGGTTTGCCGATGATGTCGTCGTGGAGAATGTTTCCCTTGTGGGTCCCGAAGGGCTTCCCCGGAGAGAGGGCGACCATGTGCTCCTCCCCCTTCGGGCTGACGAGGATCACCTCCTCCCCCGCGCGCAGCGGCCCCCCCGGTATTCTGCCCTGCGTCAGCGGGCTGCTCCTTTCCCCACCATTTCCTTGAGGCGGCAGAAGGCGCACGTCTCCGCGTACGTCGGCGCCCCGCACACAGAGCAATGTACGGGCTCCTCCCTGCCCTCCGCCTCGTTCCTTCCGGTCCCCTTTCCCCTTCCTCCTTCGTGTGGCTTTCCGTTCCCCCGGAGGAATCCCTGGTAGAACTTGCTCCGGGTCCCCGGCATCTTCTCCTCGATCAGGGACAGGGCCTCCTTGTAGACGAGGGAGGTGGCGTCCTCGCTCATCGGGCACTCTTCGGTCACATAGTCGATCCCCTTCAGGAACCCGTACGCCGCCGTCTCCAACTCGCTCACGCGCCAAAGCGGCTTGACCTTTCTGACCAGTCCCTCGCCCGACTCGGGCAGGAGAGGATGTTGCCGTTCCAGGTGTTCCCGGTGCCAGTGCAGCAGGTTTCCCAGGAGCCTGGCAGTCTCGTCGTCGAGGTTGTGGCCGGTGGCGACCACGGGGAAACCCCGGGAGGCCGCGACCCGGTTGAAGAAATATCGTTTCACCGTACCGCAGACGGAGCACTCCTCCTTGCGGCTTTTCCTCGCCGCCTCCGGGATAGGCACCCCCTCCCGGCGAAGGTCCACGACGATGGGTTCCTTCTCCCGTGCGCCGGCGAAGGCCAGAACCTTCTCGCGCGAACGGTCCGAGTATCCGTCGATCCCGAGGTCAATGTAGAGCCCTTCCGTTTCGTACCCGAGCTCCATGAGGATATCCCAGAGGACGAGGCTGTCCTTGCCCCCGGAGACGCATACGAGCACGCGGTCCCGCGAATCGAAGAGGGAGAACTTCCGGATCCCTTCCTCGACCTGGCGGCGGAAGAATACGAAGAAACAGTCCGGGCAGAAAGCGGAGTGATGGCTGGGCAGATCGACCGCCGCCGCCGCGTTCCTGCATCGCTTGCACTTCACGGTTATCCTCCGGAGACGACGGAGATGATGTCCACGGTCTCGCCGTCTTTCACGCGCTGGTCCTTGGTAAGCAGTCTGTTCCCCTGCGTGACGAGGACCGTGGTGGGGCGGACGCCCGCGGCGGCCAGAATATCCATGACCCTCTTCGGGCCCGGGATCTCCAGTTCCGTATTCTTCTGCGGCATGCGGACACGGATCATGTCGGGGGTTCCTTTTCCCGTTCGCTGTCCCTTCATCATAGCAGACAACCCCTTCCTTCCCCCATTCCGGTTGAGTCGATGCCACGGGGAGAGTAAGATGGGAACTATCCCATCCCTGACAGGAGGAAATTTCCCATGCGCTTGCGCGCTGTATTCCCGCTCATTGTCGGCCTGCTGATGGTTGCCGCCGTCCCCGGGTGTTCCAAGAAGGAGGAGCCGAAACCCGGACCTTCGATGTCGGCGGTAGCCGCCATGGGGGAGGGGAAGGCCCTCTTTGAACAGAAGTGCAGTGTCTGCCACGGTCTTGATCGGGCCACGGCCCGGACCGAGACAAAGGAGAGGTGGTCGGCGATCATCAAGGAGATGCAGGGGAAGAGGGCAGACTGGATCACCGACGATGAAGCCGCGAAGATCCTCGATTACCTCACGTCCTCATACGGGAAATAATAACCACCCGGAACGCGGATGCCCGATCACCGATGGGTGAATCGGGGGGGATCATCGGTATCCCCACGAAGATGCACGGTCCGGTAGCGAGGTAGCACCGGGAGAGCTCCGCGGCCGGACCGCGAGACGTCGGGACGATTCGAGACGGGCGGCCCTGCTTCCGCGGGTCGCCCGTTGTTCGTGAGGAGAAGAGGAACATGGAGATCCTGCAGGCGGTTCTGCCGGTTTTCCTCGTGATCGCCATCGGCGCCACAGCCCGCCGGTTCCGATTCATCGGGGAGGACTTTATCGACACGGCGAACCGGCTCGTCTACTATTTCCTTCTCCCCGCTCTCCTGTTCTACAAGATCGGCACCTCGAACTTCCGGGAGGCGTTCAACGCACAGCTCGTCATCGGCGGGTACGCAGCGACCGTGGTCACGTTCCTCGTGGCCACCCTTCTCTCCCGGAAGATGGCCATCACGCCCGGCGAGCGCGGCTCGTTCGTCCAGGCGACGGTCCGGGGGAATCTGGCCTATATGGGGCTGCCGATCGTTTTCTCCTCGGTTGGGGACATCGGCCTTGCGAAGGCCGGGATCCTCCTGGGCTTTATGGTTCCGCTCATCAACTCCCTCGCGGTCGTCGCCCTCGTCACACCGCACAGCAACGGGAAACAGAGAGGCCTGGAGAACGCGCGGCGGGTCGCGTACCAGCTTGCCATCAATCCCATCATCCTCTCCTGCTTCATGGGAATTCTCTGGAGCCTGTTCAAGATTCCCCTGCCCCTGCTGGCGGACAGAACGCTTTCGATCTTTTCCTCGGCCACGCTTCCGCTTGCTCTTCTCTGCCTCGGGGGGGCCTTCTCCTTCGAACGGGCCCGTTCGGGATTCCGTCTTGCGGCGTTGGCCACGGGTATGAAAGTGATCCTGGTGACGGCACTGGCGGTCGCCGCTTATCGGTGGATGGGCCTCACGGGAGACGATCTGCGCGTGGGGGTGATCATGATGGGGTGTCCGGCGGCTGTGGTCACCTACGTGATGGCGTCGCAGCTCAAGGGGGACACGGACCTTGCCGGCACGATCATCGTCCTGTCCACTGCGGTTTCGGCCGTTACAATCACCGGCTGGCTTTTCTTCCTGCACGTGGCCGGGTGGTAGAAAAGGCCGCCCGCCCGGTCCTCTCTACCACCCGCCCTTTCTACAGAGCTTCCCGGCCCCGTTCTCCCGTGCGTATCCGCACGACCTCCTCCACGTCGAAGACGAAGATCTTCCCGTCGCCGATCTTGCCGGTGCGGGCGGAGGTGAGGATTCTCTCGACGACCAAAGGTACCGTATCAGCCGCCACCGTCACCTCCAGCTTCACCTTCGGGACGAAATCGACCATGTACTCCGCACCGCGGTAGATCTCGGTATGCCCCTTCTGGCGTCCGAACCCCTTCACTTCCGTGACGGTCATGCCGGACACACCGATCTCCTGGAGCGTGTTCTTGACCTCATCGAGCTTGAAGGGCTTGATGATCGCCTCGATCTTCTTCATGGCAGATTACCTCTTCTCGATCAGCTGGAAGTTGGGGTACGCCGTGTTGCCGTGCTCGTGGTAATCCAGGCCTTCCATCTCCTCCTCCTCGCTCACCCGGAGACCGACGGTCTTTTTCAGGAGGAAGAAGAGGAGCCCCGCCGTGATGCTCACCCAAACGAAGGCGGCGGCCACGCCCAGCGCCTGGACTCCCAGCCGGGCCATGGTGAATCCTTCCTCGTGGAAGACGGCGGCAAGCAGGGTACCCAGCGCGCCGCAGACGCCGTGGACGGATATGGCGCCCACCGGGTCGTCGATGCGGATCCGGTCGAAAAACAGGACCGACAGGACGACCACGACCCCCGCGATGCCCCCGATGTATACGGAAGACATCGGCGTCACGGTGGCGCACGGGGAAGTAATCGCCACGAGGCCGGCGAGCACCCCGTTGAGCGTCATCGCGCCGTCCGGTTTCTTGAATATCGCCCACGCGGTGAGTAGCGACGCGATGGCTCCTGCCGCCGCGGCGAGGTTCGTGTTCACCGCGATCCGTGCGATGTCGGGATTGCCGGCGGTCGTGCTTCCCGGGTTGAACCCGAACCACCCGAACCACAGGATGAAGACCCCCAGGGCGGCCATGGGAATGTTGTGCCCGGGTATCGCCATCACCTTGCCGTCCTTCGCGTAGCGCCCCAACCGGGGGCCCAGTATGACCGCGCCCCAGAGCGCGGCCCAGCCGCCCACCGAATGGACTACGGTGGAGCCGGCAAAATCGATGAACCCGAGCTTCTCGAGCCACCCGTTGCCGTGGTACAGGCTGCCCCACGCCCAGGATCCGAAGACCGGGTAGATGAGGGCGCTGATCACGGCGCTGTAGACGAGGTACGCGGAGAACTTCGTCCTCTCCGCCATCGCCCCCGAGACGATGGTAGCCGCGGTGGCGGCGAAGACGACCTGGAACATCCAGAAGGCGTAAAGCCACTTGTCGGCGTCCTTGGAAAAGTCGGAGAGGAAAAACCCGTCCGTCCCGAACCAGCCGGTAGAGCTCGCCCCGAACATGATCCCGAACCCGAGGGCGAGATACGCGATAGAGCCGACGGAGAAGTCCATCAGGTTCTTCATCATGATGTTTACCGCGTTCTTTGCCCGGGTGAACCCGGACTCGACCATGGCGAAGCCCGCCTGCATGAAGAACACGAGGAAGGCCGCCACCAACGTCCAGACGAAGTCGAGATTCTTCTGGACCTCGGCAGGCGTCGGGGTCTCGGGTGCGGCTGGCGCCGCGGCTGTCTCCTGCGCAGGAGGAGCAGCAGGTTCGACCGCCAGCACCACCGCGGTATTTCCGGCCGCGATCAGGTACCCGGCAAGGAACAAGAGGATCAAGGGCAATTTTCCCGTCGTAAATCGCATCATGGAAGTACTCCTTTTCTGCCCGCCGATTGTGCGGGACCGCAATATCCGTCTCTACTCTTCTTCCGGAAGGTGCTCTGCCGTCAGAAGGCCAGGGACAGGGTTGCTCCGAAGAGGGTGGCATTGTCTTTGTCGACTGCGTCTCTCAGGTCGCTGTCCAGGACCTGCGAAAAACTGACGAACGGTCCCAAGGACAGATGCTCGTCGATCGGAACGGACAGGGTTGCGGTCATGAGCAGATCCACGAGACCGGAACTGTGTACACCGAAGTACCCTTCGTTATAGTTGCTCGACCCGTACCCGATGGAGCCCGAAAGGTCGAGACTTGGGGAGATTCCTTTTACGACCACTCCCAGGGGAAAGCTGTGACTGATTCCGAAGGTTCCGTACAACCCGTTCACTTCGTCAATGTCGTAATAGATGGATACGGTGGGGGAAAGCAGCATATCCAGCCCGGCGGACCCGTAGATCTCTGCCGTCGGCTCGAAGTCGGTATGGGGGAACGTGTACTGGATTACGCCGAGAGTGAGATTCACCTTTTTCACGGCAAACGAGTAGCTGAGGGTGTAATCCAGTTCGTTCGTTTCCCCAGGGGTGCCGTTTACGTCCGTCAGGTCCGTGTTCCCCCACACGTTCAGGCTCAATGACTTGTAGTCCACCGTCAGGGACGGCTGGAGGACCCTGTCGTCGGTGAGAACGAGTCCCCTCCAGACGTACTTGCTGGCGACCGTGATATCGGCGCTTATGGAAGGTCCTTTCGTCTCTTCCGCGGATGCTCCCGAGAAAAGCCCCGCCGCGGCTGTCGCAAGCAGAACCAGAATGATCATCCTCGCGGGCCTCCGTGCTCTTCCTTTGTCCTTGATGGTTTCCATTGCCTTCCTCCTCGAGAAACTGGGTGCGTGTCGGGCATCGGTAGAGCAGGAGGCATGCCAGACGGGGGAACCGCAGGCGCCGGGAGCCGGGAACCTCATGACAGGAAAGGGTTAGCGAGGGCTGTGGAGGTTCGGATGCCTCGCGTAGACGAACCCCCTGTGTCTACAATATTGTTGTGTTAACGACAAATATGATGGTGTATTGCCGCTGGGCCGCGGGAGAGCAGCCGCGATGGGCCGGCGGCGGAGATGCCGACACGTCCCCTTATTTCCAGGGAGACTTGAGGGAGTGCTTCTTCATCTTGTAGGCGACCTGGCGGGGGGTCCAGCCGAGGATTTTCGCGGCCCGCGCAATCACCCACCCCGTCGACTCGAGCGCATTCCGGAGTTCCTCCTTCTCCAGGGTGCGAAGGTGATCTGCCCGGGAAGACGGTGAGGGAGAGATTTCTTTCCGACCCGCCGGAGCTTGCCCGACAGGATCCTCCGGGGTGCGGCGTCCCTCGGGCATCGCCGTCATCGCTCCCAGGCGGATCGCCCGCGGGAGGTCCTGGACGCCGACGACGGAGGTTTTCGCCATCACCACCGTACGTTCCACCATGTTTTCCAGCTCCCGCACGTTCCCCTGCCACCGGCACTCGACCATCAGGTCGAGCGCCTCGGGCGTGAAGGAGACTCCCTTGCCGTGCTCCGTGTTGAACCGCTCCAGGAAGTGCTCCGTGAGCGGGATGATGTCCTCCCGCCGGTCCCTGAGCAGGGGGAGGAAAAGGGGAATCACGTTCAGCCGGTAGAACAGGTCCTCCCGGAATCGCCCCTCCTCGACGAGCCGCTCCAGGTCTGCGTTCGTGGCGGCAATGATGCGGACATCCACCGAAATGGTCCGGCTGTCCCCAAGCCGTTCGAATTTCCGCTCCTGCAGGACGCGCAGCAGTTTTACCTGGGTGGGAAGGGGAATGTCGCCGACCTCGTCGAGGAAAATCGTCCCGCCGGACGCCAGTTCGAACCGTCCTTTCCGGTCGTCGACGGCACCGGTGAACGATCCCCGCTTGTGGCCGAAGAGCTCGGACTCCAGGAGCGTCTCGGGCAGCGCCGCGCAGTTCACCGTGATGAACGGACGGTCGGCCCGGGGGCCCGCCAGGTGGATGGCGCGGGCGACCATCTCCTTGCCGGTTCCGCTCTCGCCGCGAAGAAGAACCGTGGCGCGGGAGGGGGCGACGCTTACCACCTGCCCGAAGACCTCCTGCATCCGCTTGCTCGTGCCGACGATGTTCTCGATCCGGTAGGTCTTGCGGATCTTTTTCTCGAACTCCTGCCGCTGGCGCTGAAACTCCTCCTGCAGCCGGTCGATCGCCGTGTGCATCTTCAGCGCCTGGGCGATGAGGCACCCGATGACCGTGAGCGTGCGCGCGTCCGACTCCAGGGCCTGGGTACGTGCCCGCCCGATCCTCTCGGCGGCCAGTACGCCGAGGACCTCGTTCCCGATCTTGATGGGCACGGCGATGTAGGCAAGTGGGCCCGCGGGCGTCTTCCCGTGGGCCCGCGTTTTGTTCAGGAAGGTCGGCTCCTGCCGCACGTCAGGAATGGCGGTTGGCCCGCCGGACTTCATCGTTTTTCCGATGATGCCTTCCCCCCACACGTAGCGCGCGCGGGCGCGTTCCTCGGGCGTGTAGCCGACGGACACCTCCATCCGGATCTCGCGCGTGCCGGGGTCAGGCAGGAGGATCGCCGCGCGGTCGAAGGCAAGCAGACTCTGGAGGGTGCGGAGAGAAGTCCCCAGGCCTCTCGTGAGGTTCTGCGTGGAGGTGAGGATCTTCCCCACTTCGTAAATGGCGGAGATCTCCGCTTTTTCGGTCGCCATGGGTTTGGGCACGGGTTGATTATAACGCGGGGAAGGGGGAGGACGAAAATTGTGAGAGGAACGGGCTGCCGGAGGTATAATGCGGTCAACCCTTTCCACGGACGAAACAATCGACGGTTCGGCCGTTTCCTGCGGAGCCCATTCGCGAGCGAGGAGAACAGGAAATGAGGCAGAAACAGGGGCATTTTCTCCGGGGGGGGAGGATTTTCCCTCCTCCGATCACGAAGGGGATCGGGGCGGTGGACCTCGTGGACAACCACTTCCTGGCCTTCAATGCGGGGAGGCTGCGGGAAGGTGCGAAGCTGTATGCGGAGAAGATGCTGCAGCACGACGTTACGGTCGGCCTTTCCCTTTCCGGGGCACTCGTCCCCGCCGGGCTGGGGATGTCCTGCATCGTGCCGCTGATGCGGGCCGGGTTTGTCGACTGGATCGTCTCGACCGGGGCGAACCTCTACCACGATGTGCACTTCGGGCTCGGGATGAAGATGCACGCGGGGTCCCCGTTTCTCGACGACACGGTCCTCCACGAGGAGGGAGTCGTCCGGATCTACGACATCCTGTTCGCCTACGAGGTGCTTCTCGACACCGATGCCTTCTTCCGGCGGGTGCTCGAAGAGGAGGAGTTCCAGGGGGAGATGGGCACGGCGGAGTTCCACTTCCGGATCGGGCGGTACGTCGCCGAACGGGAGAAAAAACTCGGGATGGGGGAGGTGAGCGTCCTTGCGGCGGCCTACCGCTGCGGGGTCCCCGTGTATACGTCGTCCCCCGGCGATTCCTCCATCGGCATGAACGTCGCCGCGATGCGCCTGTTCGGAAAAGGAACGGTGATCGACGTATCGGCGGACGTGAACGAGACCGCGGGGATCGTCTACGCCGCCAAGAAGGGAAAGGGGAAGAGCGCGGTCCTCATCCTCGGCGGGGGCTCCCCGAAGAACTTCATGCTCCAGACCGAGCCGCAGTTGCAGGAAGTCCTGGGAATAGCGGAAAAAGGGCACGACTATTTCCTGCAGGTCACCGACGCCCGTCCCGATACGGGAGGTCTTTCCGGGGCCACGCCTTCCGAGGCGGTATCCTGGGGGAAAGTCGACCCCGGGCGGCTCCCCGACGCCGTCGTCTGCTACCTCGATTCCACTGTGGCGATGCCCCTGCTGACGGCGTACGTTCTGGACCGCGCGAAAAAGCGCCCCTTGAGGCGTCTCTACGACCGCCGGGCCGAGTTCGTTGCGGCCCTGGAGAAGGAGTTCCGGCGCAACTACATCGCCTGGAAGGCCGGCGGGAAGTGGCGCCCGGGCAAGTAGGGGGGGCGCGAAAAACCGAGCGGTTATCCCGCGCGATCCGTCCCCGGGTCGAGTTTCCCTCCCGCCGCGAGGGCCAGAAGAAGCTTTCCCGCAGCGTACGCGTCCGCCTCGGCACGGTGGAAAGCCGCCCCGATTCCCAGCCGTCCGCAGATCGCGGACAGGGAGTGATCGCGGAAGAGGCGGGTGCGCCGGGCGAGCGTCAGCGTGTCGATGACGGGGTTCCCCGGCCACTCCCCGCCGGCGATCCTTGCTTCCATTTGCAGGAACGACAGGTCGAACGGGGCGTTGTGGAAAACGGTCGTGTCTTCCCCGAGGAAAGCGAAGATCCGGGGGAACAGGTCCGGAAACGTGGGCGCGCCGATCACCATGTCGTCCGTGATCCCGTTGACGGCAGACGCGCCGGGGGAGATCGGCCGCAGCGGGTTCACGAAGGAGACGAGCGAATCCACAACGGTCCCGCGCAGGAACCGGAGGAGCGCGATCTCGCACACCCGGTGCCCGTCCGAAGGGGAAAGGCCCGTGGTTTCCACGTCGACGGCCACGTAGGGGATTTCCACAAGGGATTTTCCGTCGGGCCTCATGGCATTTATTATAAACGGCAGGTCCGGGAGCGCGCCGTTCTTTATCCCCCTTTTTCGTTTGTGCTATAAGGGCAGGACGGATCTTCCCAAGGAGCCGGAAACCGATGAGAAGATGGAAATGCACCGTATGCGGCTACATCCACAAGGGCGACGAACCGCCAGAAGCCTGTCCCGTCTGCGGATCCCCCCCGGAGAAATTCATCGAGCTGAAATGATCGGTTCCGGGGAAAAGGTCGCGCTGGTCACCGGAGGAGGCCGGCGCATCGGCGCGGCGATTTCCGGGCGGCTTGCCCGCGAAGGATTTACCGTCGTACTCACCTACCGTGCCTCGCGCGCACAGGCACGGTCCCTTGCACGGGAGATCGGCGGGAGAGCCGTTCCCTTGGATTTCCTGCGTTTGGGGGGAGTTTCCCGCCTCGTTGCCACGATCGAAAGGGATTTCGGACGCCTGGACCTCCTCGTCCATAATGCTGCGGTCTTTCGCCGCACGCCGGCGGGCGCCGTAGGGGCCCGTGACTGGAACGAAATTTTCGCTGTCAACCTGCGCGGTCCGTTTCTTCTCACCCAGGCGTTTCTCCCGCTCCTGCGGGCGACTCCCGGCGCAGCGGTTCTCTTTCTGGGGGATGCGGGTGCGGTGCAAATGTGGCCCGGCTACCTCCCCTACTGCCTCTCCAAGCTGGGACTCGCGCATCAGGCGGAGGCGTGGAAAAAGATCCTCGACCCGCACGTCCGGGTGGGCATGGTGAATCCGGGCTTCGCGCTCGCCCCCCCCGGGTTCCCGGAAGGCGAGTGGCTGCGCCTGCGCTCCCGCGGCGGAGTCAGGGGGCCGGATAGCCCCGGCAAGGTCGCCGGAACGGTGTTGCGTTTTATTCGCCGCGGAGGATATAATTCTACCGTATCCCGAAGTTCCCGATAATCCGAAAAGGAGAGCAGCCATGACCAAGTGGAGATGCAACGTGTGTGCGTACGTGTACGATCCTGCCGTGGGCGATCCTGAACATGGTGTGAAACCGGGGACCCCTTTCGAGAAGCTCCCGGATGACTGGTCCTGCCCGTTGTGCGGCGTGGGCAAGGAAGATTTCGAGGAGATCAAGGGGTAGGAAGGAGAACAGGACCTATGGAAACGGTATCCCTGGCGCAAAACGTCTACTGGGTGGGGGCGAAGGACCCCGGCCTTACGGTTTTCGACATCGTCATCCCGACGGAATTCGGGACCACATACAACGCCTACCTGGTTCGGGGGACCGAAAAGACGGCCCTGATCGACTGCGTGAAGAAAGAGTTCACGGAGGATCTCTTCCGGAACATCTCCCGTATCCTGCCGGTGGAAAAGCTCGATTACGTGGTGATAAACCACTCCGAGCCGGACCATGCAGGGGGGATCGTCGAGCTCCTCAAGCGCAATCCCCAGGTGACGGTGCTCCTCTCCCGGTCGGCGAAATCGTTCGTCGACCATCTCGTGAACGGGGAGTACTCGTCCCGGATCGTCAAGGACAACGAGGAACTGTCCCTCGGCGGAAAGACGCTTCGGTTCCTCAACACTCCGTTCCTGCACTGGCCGGACACCATCCTCACGTATCTCGTCGAGGACAAGATTCTCTTCCCGTGCGATTTTCTCGGGGCGCACTACTGCAGTCCCGAGTTCTTCAACGACGAAATCCGCGAGCCGGAGAAGGTGCGCAAGGCGTTCGAGTTCTACTACGGCATGATCATGCGTCCCTACAAGGAGCACGTGCTCAAGGCGTGCGAGAAGATCAAGGACCTCCCGATCGCGATGATTGCCCCGTCGCACGGGCCGATCCTTAGAAAAGATCCCCAATCCTACATCGCCTGGTACGAGGAGCGTGCCTCCGTGTTGTCGAGGGTGACGGAAAAGAAAGTGGCCGTCATCTACGTATCGGCCTACGGGAACACCGCAGCCATGGCCGCCAGGGTGGCGGAGGGGGTGCGGTCGGCCGGAGTCAAGGCGACGCTGATCAACAGCGTCGAGGTTCCCATGGACGAGATCATCAACGAGATCGAGACGTCGGAAGGATTTCTCATCGGGACGCCCACGCTCAATTCGAACGTCCCCCACCCGATCCTGCACGTGATCGCGAACCTCGTCGTGCTGAACGTCAAGGGCAAGCCCGCATCGGTGTTCGGGTCCTACGGATGGAGCGGCGAGGCGATCAAGACGGTCCAGGACATCCTGACCTCGATGCGTCTCAAGATCGCCCCCGACCCGATCCGGTTCCAGATGACCCCTTCCGATGCGGATCTCGCGACGTGCGAGGAATTCGGGAAGAAGTTCGCCGAGATCGTCCAGGACCGGTAGGACCGTCCCCCCTCACTTCTTCGGGGGGACGCCCTCCCGGCGGATCTCCCGTTCCGCCTCCTTGCGGATTTTCTTTCCCTTTTCCGTTGCCTCGCCGCGGATCATCGCCTTGCATTCCTCGCAGATCGTCCCCGTGAACGTTTTCTCCTTTGCGCACACCATGCAGCGTTGCTTTCGCTCGGTCATGCCGTCCTCCCTCGATCGCCCGAGATCGGCTTCGCCGCCTCGGAGGGGGGCTCCGTTCGTGGCTCACCGTGCGGGGACCCCGCACGGCTTACGCTTTACTTCACTGCGCCCCCCATCCTTCGGCGTAGCGAAGCCTCCGGGTTGCGCCCCGCTCGAGGGCGAGCGAGATCGGTGCCGCCTCCGGGGTCCCCGGGCCCGGAGGGTGAAACGGGGCGCCCCTTCGGTCATCATAACAGGGACCCGGCGAGGGGGGAACGATCCGGAGAAGGGGGTGTCGATGGAGGGTAGAAAAGTCGAACGGCTTCCGGACAAACCGCGGCGGGGCCTCGTCCTTGTTCTGACGGGAGAAGGAAAAGGGAAGACGACCTCGTGTCTCGGCATGGCGGTACGGGCGGTGGGATACGGGATGCGCGTCACGATGATCCAGTTCATCAAGGGGTCGCTCCATTACGGGGAGCTCGACGGCGCGAAGCGGCTGGCCCCCGAGTTCGAGCTGATCCCCATGGGAAAAGGGTTCGTCGGGATCCGGGGAGACACCCTCCCGTTCCCCGACCACGTTGCGGCGGCCAAGAAAGCCCTTGCGACCGCACGGAAGAAGATGCTGTCGGGACGGTGCGACGTCGTCATCCTCGACGAGGTGAATGTCGCCCTCCACCTCGGTCTCCTCAGCCTCTCCGACGTCGTCTCCCTCATCGGGGAAAAGCCGCCTGACGTCCACCTCATCCTGTCGGGACGGCACGCTCACGAGGAGGTCGTGCGGCTTGCCCATCTCGTGACCGAGATGCGGAACGTCAAACACCCCTATGAGCTCGGTATCGAGGCGGAAAAGGGGATCGACTATTGAGCCCGCGCTTCGTCGTTCATCGACACGATGCGTCCCGCCTTCACTGGGACCTTCGTCTTGAGCGGGAGGGGGTGCTCAAAAGCTGGGCGGTCCCGAAGGAGCCTCCGGTCGACTCGGGTGTGAAGAGGCTTGCGGTCGAGGTGGAGGATCATGAACTGGCCCATATCGATTTCGAGGGGGAGATCCCGGAAGGGGAGTACGGCGCGGGGACCGTATCGATATGGGACGGAGGGACATATGAACTTCTCTCCGAGCACGACCGCAGGCTCAAGCTCGCGTTCCGGGGAAGGCGGCTCCGGGGGGAATACGTCCTCGTCCCCCTGGAGGGGAAAAACTGGCTCTTCTTCCGGACGAAGGGGAACGGAAGGTGATATGAGGGAAAAGGAAAAGACGCCCTCCCCGGAGAACGTCCGGGTGGAGGAAGAGCTTTCGTCATGCCCCCGGTGCGGCTACGAGACGGGGTTCCACGTGGCGTTTCGCCGGAGAGTACGGGAACTTGTCGTGTTCCTGATCTGTCCGTCCTGTTCCGCCCGCTTTTCCGTGGGCGAGTGGAATTTCCCGACCGGCGAACCGCGCCCCTACGATCCCACGATCGACGATGCCTAGAAAGAGGGACGTTCCGGAGAACTCTTCCTCCCCTGCAGCTGCTTCACCCGGTACCGCGAGCCTTAGGTTAACGGAATGATGTTCGCCCCGGTTCCAGGTCGCCGGGTGCGGTTTCGTGTCCGGGGTACCCGCTTACTTCACCCTGTCCAGCAGCGGCGATCCATAGAGCAGCCCGAAGTAATCCTCGGTGTTCCGGATGTAGAGCTTCCCCCCGCCGGCCATGTTCTCCCCGGCGAGCTGCCCCTGCTTCATCGCGCTGCGCCAACCGAAGTTGATCCGGCTCTCCCGGCGGTTGATGTCGAACACTTCCGCGCAGTCGCCTGCCGCGAAGATGTTGGATACGTTCGTCAGCAGGTACTCGTCGACCAGGATCCCCGCGCCGACCTTCACCCCGCTTCCCTCGAGGAAATGGACTACAGGGAGCCTCTCGGTGGCGACCACGATCATCTGGCATCGTATCTCCTCCCCGCCCGCCGTGTAGACGAGATAGGTACCCCCGTCGAGGTCGAGCACGTCGGCGATGTCCGTCCCCTCCTTGACCGTGACCCCGTTGTTCCGGAGTTTCTCCGTGACCTTCGCCTCGATCTCGCCGGATATCGGGTTTCCGAAGCGGGGGAGCCCCGGGTTGATCCAGATCACCTGCTGCCCCAGCTTCCGGAGCGCCCGCGACGCCTCGAGCCCCAGGTAGCCCGGCCCGTATACCACCGATACGTCGGAGCGGAGAGCGCGCGCCTTGATCCGGAGGGCGTCGCTCAGGGAGTTGAGCGACAGGAACGCCCCGGAGCTCCCCATCAACGCCAGGGGAAGGATCGGTTTTCCGCCCGTGGCAACGCAAAGAAAGTTGTACGTCTCCTCGCTTCCGTCCGAGAAGAGGATTCGGTTCTTGGCGGCGTCCACCCGTTTTGCCCGCTTGCCGGCCCTGACCTCGATCCCTTCGGCGGCGAGGTCCTTGGCCTGGGGATCAGCAATCGCGGAGGCGTCGATCTGACCGGAGATGATGTCCGGGATGTTGGGCCGCAAATAGGGGGCGGCGAACTCTTCGGTGACGATGACGACTTCGGCGTCCTTCTCCATCTTCCGGGCGGCCTTCGCAGCCGCTATGCCTGCCGGGCCGCTTCCGAGAATCAAGTGGCGCATGAAGAAAATCCTCCATGGGTGAATTTCTACCGGGAAAGGTACATAGTAATGCGAGCCGGAGGAAAAGGAAAATCGAAATTCCCGTACTCCGCTATGCCGGGGTGCCGCCTCCGGGCTTCCCCCCGGAGTAGGAGGGCGGCACGATGATCCGGACGGGGACGTCCGTCATCTCGAAACGGACGGGGAGGGGTCCGAGATAATCGCCGTCCACCTGGGCGGCGGAGCGGATCGGGGAGCGGACGAAGACCGAGGTGGTCTCCCGGATCAGGATGTCCGGAGATCCGGTGTGTTTCTCCCGAAGGACGTTCCACACGAACCGGAGGATCGGAAAGCGACCGATCCCCCGGAGAATAACCACCTGGAAGGTGTTCCTCTCGAGGTTGCCGTACGGCGCCATGATTACTCCCCCGCCGTACGTTTTCCCCCGGCAGATGATGACGGCCTGCGCCTCCAGACGCTCCTGTCCCGCCAGTTCCACCCAGAGGCTCGGCTGTTCCCGGAAGATATGCGCCGCACCCGCCAGGATATACGCCCCGATACCGAGGAAATGCTTCCCCCGCGCACCCATCCGATCCAGAACCTCGGCGTCGAATCCCGCCGAGGCGAGGAGCAGGAAGTGCCTCTTCCCCGCTTTCGCAAGGTTCACCGTGATCGTCTTCCCCTCGGACAGGAGCGAAAGACATCCCTCCACGGATTTCGGAAGCCCCACCTCCGCGGCGAAGACGTTGCCCGTGCCGTGGGGGACGACCAGGAGTCGCGTCGCCATGCCCGCAAGCCCGTTGGCCACTTCGTTCACCGTGCCATCTCCCCCGACGGCGATGACCACCTCCCCCCCGGCATGGGCGGCCTCCCGGGCCAGGAGAACGGCATCTCCGGGTCCGGCGGTCTCCCGGATCTCGAAGGGGACCCTGTTTGCAGCGAGCCCCTGCCGGACGCGCTCAATGTTGCGGACCATTTTCGGACCGGCCACGGGGTTGTAGATGACGCGGATCATGATGAGGGATTATAGATGGTTTCCCCTCCTTTCGGTGTGGGATATCGTACAGGCATGAGGATTCTTTCCCGGGGAGGGGGGGATTCCCCTCCGATCGTCATTGCGCACCGGGGAGCTTCCCGCCGGGCCCTGGAGAATTCCCTCGAGGCCTTTTCGCTCTCCCTGGCCGACCGGGCGGACATGATCGAGTTCGACGTGAGGCTTTCCGCGGACGGGGAACCGGTGGTCATCCACGACGACCGGACGGGACGAACCGCGAGGGAAAACCTGCCGGTGGCCCGTTGCGACGCTGCCAGGCTGCGAACGCTTCGACTCAAGAACGGGGAGCCGGTTCCGCTTCTCGCCGATGTGCTGGCCCTGGTCCGGGGTGCCGTCCCTGTCAACATCGAGGTGAAGACGGCCGGTGGGGTCCACGCATCCCTCCGGGTGATCGACGGGATGCGTTACGAGGGGAAGGTCGTGCTCTCTTCCAGGCTGCGGGAAGAGTGCCTGGCCGCAGTGGCGGACCGCCCCGGCTTCTCCTGCGGCCTGGTGACCGGTCGCCCTTCGGCATCCGACATCGCCTTCTGTCTTCGCCATCGCCTCTCGATCCACCCGGATTTCCGCAGGCTTTCGGTGCTCCGCACCCGGAAGGTGAAGGAGGCGGGGCTGTTTCTCATCCCTTACACCGTGGACGATGAGGAGGATTTCTTCCGGCTCGTCAGGAGTGGCGCGGACGGCGTTTTCTCGAACCGTGCGGAGGAACTGCGCAGCGCGTGGAGGGAGCGGTTCCGCGGGGAGGGGTGAGTTTCCGGTCGATCCCGCTATCGACCGAGGGCTCCCGCGTCGATATAATCCTTGGCGGCGTTGACGGCGGTGGCGGCCTCCCCTGCGCCCGCCGAGATGAGCAGGATCTTTCCCAGGTAGGTGGCGATGTCCCCGGCAGCGTATACGCCGGGCATGTTGGTGGACATGTCCGTGGATACCGCGATGCCGCTGCCCATGATGTTCAGGCCCCACTCGCGGAACGGATCGAGGTTGGTGAGCATCCCGATGGAGAGCACGATCGCGTCGACCTCGATCCGCTCCTCCAATCCGCTCCGCTCGTTCCAGATGACCGCGCCGGTGACCTTTTCCTCGCCTATGACCTCTTTCAGGGCGAAATAGGGGAACATCACTTTCACGTTCGACGCGAAGAGCCGGTCGACCATCGCCTCGTGGGCATCGAACCTGTACATCCGGTGGGCGAGCGTCACATTCGCTGCGATCCCGACAAGCGAAAGCGCCCAGTCGACCGCACTGTTCCCTCCCCCCACGATGAGGACCTTCTTTCCCCGCAGCGGATCGAAGGAGGGGAGGTAGTAGTAGATCCCGTGTCCCTCCAGGTCGGTGAGGTGCGGGATATCCAGCTTGCGGGGGACGAACGCGCCGCATCCCGCGGAGATGGCCACGGCCTGGGAGTAGTGACGCCCCTTCGGGGTCGAAAGCTCGATCACCCGCTCGCCGCGGATGCGCAGGCCGGTCACCCTCTCGTTGAGGACGACCGTCGGGCGGTACTGCATCGCCTGCTTGGTGAGCTCGGAGACGAGGTCGCGTGCGAGGATCCTCGTGTGGCCGGCGACGTCGAAGATCTCTTTTTCGGGGTACATGGAGATCAGGCGGCCGCCGACCTGCGGATTCATATCGATGAGCTTTGCCCGGCAGTCCCGCAGGCCCGCGTAGTAAGCCGCGTACAGCCCTACCGGGCCGGCACCGATGATGGTGATGTCGTACATGTCGGACTGGCGGACCATCGTTGATTACTATAGCAAAGAACCCGTTCCCAACTTTCCTTATTCTTGGCTCTTTCCCGCCCCCCCATGGTATAGTTCAGGGAATCGGCCAAAAGACCACGCGGGAGAGACCGGATGGCATTGAAGTTTCTGCCGAAAGTGTGGAAAAAGGGGACGGATTTTCTCGGGACGCGTCATGCGATCCTGTGCGGGGCGATGACCTGGGTGTCGGAGTCGAACCTCGTCTCCGCGATCTCGAACGCGGGGGGGTTCGGCGTCCTCGCAGGAGGGAACATGCCCCCGGACATGCTGGCCGCAGAGATCCGGAAAACCCGGGAGAAGACGAAGTATCCGTTCGGAGTCAACATGATCACGGTGGCGCCCAGTTTCCGGTCCCACATCGAGGTCGTGGTGCGGGAAAAAGTGCCCTTTGCCATCTTCGCCGGAAGTATTCCTTCGGGGAGGGACATCGAGCAGGTCAAGGCTTCGGGGGCGAAGGTCCTGTGCTTTGCGCCGGTCCTGTCCCTGGCGAAGCGCCTGATCAAGCAGGGGGTAGATGCGATCATCATCGAGGGGAACGAAGCGGGGGGTCACATCGGGCCGGTTGCGACATCCATCCTGGCGCAGGAGTTCCTTCTGACCATCACGGAGGTTCCGGTTTTCGTGGCGGGCGGAATCGGCACCGGGGAGATGATCGCGCAGTATCTGTCGCTCGGGGCTTCCGGGGCCCAGCTGGGGACCCGGTTCGTGGTCGCCGAGGAGTGCATCGCACATGTCCGGTTCAAGGAAGCCTTCCTCCGGGCCCATGCGAGGGACGCCATGCCCACTTCGCAGTTCGACCCGGCCCTTCCCACCATCCCGGTGCGCGCCATCACGAACGAGGGAACGCACGACTTCAACCGCCTCCAGCTCGAGCTCCTTACCAAGGTGAAGGCCGGGCAGTTGTCGAGGGAAGAGGGCCAGGTAAAGCTCGAGGAGTTCTGGGTCGGGGCCCTGCGGCGGGCCGTGATCGACGGGGACATCGAGCACGGGTCGCTCATGGCGGGGCAGAGCGTCGCCTTCGCGAAGAAGATCCAGCCCGTTTCCGAGATTATCGAGGAGCTGGTCGCCTCCGCCGAGAACAAGCTTGCGGAGATGGCCTCAAGAAGCGCGGAAGAGGTTTCCGCGGGCCGCCCGCCCTCGTTTCGTCCCGGGTTGCCGATCAACTAAGCCCCCGATATTCTGTCACAAAAATTGCCGCGCTAGGAGCGGACGCCATGTTCCGGATCATCCCCCGCGACGAAGCATTCTTCACAATGTTCGAGAAAGCGGCACAGAACGCCATTGATGGCGCCGAGGTGCTCAAGGATCTTCTGGACAACTTCGAAAACGTCAAGGAAAAGGCACGACGGATCGAGGAGATTGAGCACAAGGGGGACACGCTTACCCACGATATCATCAAGAAACTGAACACGACCTTCATCACCCCGATCGACCGGGAGGACATCCTGGCTCTCACCTCCTCCATCGACGATGTCATCGACCTGATCCACGGCGCCGCCAACCGGATACAACTTTACAAGATCACCGAGCCCACTCCCCAGGCAAAGGAGCTCGGATTCCTGATCCTTAAATCGACCCGGGAACTTCACCGGGGGATTGCCCACCTGTCCACAAAAATGGACGGAGTTTACGAGCACTGCGTTGAGGTGAACTCCCTGGAAAACGAGGCGGACAGGGTGAGCCGGGACGCGATCGCCCAACTCTTCGATCAGGAGAAGGATCCTGTCTATATTCTCAAGTGGAAAGAGATCTACGAGACGCTTGAGACCGCTACCGACCGGTGCGAAGACGCCGCCAACGTCCTGGAGGGGGTCGCGTTGAAAAATGCTTGAGACCCCTCTGATCCTCCTGGGGTTGGTGGTCATCACGGCCCTTGCCTTCGATTTCATC
>Ga0210097_1000194_pt1 | contig 26108 bp, 26 predicted proteins | sample Joice_CattailNLA_2_FD_185521 | JGI IMG/M metagenome (GOLD analysis project Ga0210097, IMG submission 185521) | Wetland microbial communities from San Francisco Bay, California, USA, that impact long-term carbon sequestration - Joice_CattailNLA_D2... | ecosystem: Environmental > Aquatic > Marine...
GGGGGGGGGGGGGGGGGGGGGGGTAGCCGCATTCCGATTTATGTCGGCGTATTGCCAAAAATTGATGGTGTAGTTGATCGGGTAAGCGATCCGTATGTACAGGCCGTTCGCATGAACCCTCTTCTAGACAAACAAGGCGATGGAATGAAAAGTTATGCCGGAATACTTTTCGAAGCCGTTGTAGCCAATCTTGATATTACTTTGATTGATGAGCCCGAGGCGTTCTTGCGTCCGCCTCAGATGCGTCGTTTAGGGGAAACGCTGTCAGCTGAAGTTAGTGGGCAATTGATCGTCGCGTCGCATAGTAGTGACATTTTGCGTGGTTTTTTGGAGGGGACTAAAGGGAATGTGCGTATTCTGCGGATTCGACGTGAGGCAGATAAAAATATAGTCTCGGAAGCATCTTCAGATGTAATTGAAGAGCTATGGGAAAAACCTGAGCTTCGCTATTCGAATGCTCTTGAAGGCATCTTCCACGAGCAAACGATTATCTGTGAAGACGATAGTGATTGCAGGTTGATTAACTCAATTGCAGACCATTTGGCAACAAGTTCAGATGACCAATGGCAGGACACGGCTTATGTGCCAACCGGAGGCAAGCATGGTATTCCGAAGGTGGCTGGAGTGCTGCGAAAGATTGGTGTGCCAGTGAAGGCAGTGTTTGATATTGATTTTCTAGCTGAGCGTGATCTGGTTCAATCCACCATAGAGTCGTTTGGCGGGGAATGGGGTGAAATTGAACAATTGTGGTCGCGTGTCGATGCAGCTGTACGAAATGGTATTAAGCCCAAATCGGTGCCTCAGATAAAAGATGAAATAGTTATGCTGTTAGAAAAGGCCGCGGAGGTAGATCTTCTAAAAAGCGATGTTATTGAAGCATTGAAGCAAGATAAATCGTGGAACTTAGTTAAGAAATATGGCACTCGCGGAATTCCAAAAGGAAAAGCACAGCAAGACTATATCGATCTCCGAGATAAACTAGAGGAAATTGGTATATTCATAGTTCCCGTCGGGGAGATTGAAAATTTTTGTCCAGAAATTGGTTTGCACGGGGCTAAATTTGTGACTAATTTGCTTTTAAACATACCACTTAGTGATGGACGCCTTGCCGACCTTCGTGGTTTTGTGGATAGAGTGCACAAAGGCCGCCATAGTAATTTAGACGGGTAACTGGGGTGCCTTCCACCTTGTGGCTGCACCAGTTCAGGCGGATATAGACGCATACACTTCGGTGACCGTCCGCATTTTGGAATTGCGAATGAGCGCAACGTGTCGAAAGCGGAAGTTACATTCCATGGTTCTTAATGTCTACTTTGGCCGAAGAGCGGAAGTCATGAACCATTTGTACGACTGGCCTGCGAGAGTAGAAATCGGACATTGAAGAATTTAAATTTTGAATGAACAAGCCAGCATCACGGAACTAAAGGACCCTACTCTATCTAACACCTTCTCCTGATTACGCATGTCAGTGCCTATGGGCTAATCTTTTACGGTCGTTTTTATGGTGTAAGATAAAAGCGTCCGCACCAATCAAACCATCCTGAAAAAAGCGAGAAATAAATTATGGGTACCACATTGATCGTCATTCTAGTCATTGCCGCGCTGATCATTTTTTATGTGATCGGAATATTCAACAAACTGGTCATGCTGAAGAACCGCTACAAGAACGCCTTTGCGCAGATCGAGGTGCAATTGAAACGGCGTTACGACCTGATCCCGAATCTTGTCGAAACCGCGAAGGGCTATATCAAGCACGAACGCGAAACCCTGGAGGCAGTGGTTCAGGCGCGCAACACGGCGCAAAAGATGTTGTCTGCAGCGGCATCCGATCCGGGCAATGCAGAGGCGATGAAGGGTTTGAGCGGCGCCGAAGGTAAATTGGCCGGTGCCATGATGAACATGAATATGGTGATGGAGGCCTATCCGGATCTGAAGGCCAACCAGAACATGATGCAGTTGAGCGAAGAGATCACCTCCACCGAGAACAAGGTCTCTTTCGCGCGACAGGCGTTTAACGATGCGGTGATGACCTACAATATCTACAAGCAGTCGTTCCCGCCGGTATTTTTTGCTCCAATGTTCGGTCATGCACAGGATGCGAGCTTGCTGGAATTCGAAGACTCGGCCGCGATACAGGCTGCACCGAAAATTTCGTTTTGATCTTTGCTGCGTTGTATCCCGGCGCTTGAAATGAATTTCTTCGAATCACAGGACCGTGCCCGCAAAAACACCTTCCAGCTTGTCTTCCTGTTTGCCCTGGCAGTGATCACCCTGATCATCATGACCAATCTCCTGGTCATGGTGGTGTTCGGTTTTATCAACAGCCAACAATTGCAAAGCGGCAGTGCGCTGGTCCAGAAAATGGATTGGCGGATGTTTGCCCTGGTCAGCGCCGGTGTCGGTGCCGTGGTGCTGGGGGGCAGCTTCTACAAGATCATGGCCTTGTCGGGCGGCGGCCGGACGGTTGCGGATGCGCTGGGCGGACAATTGATCCCGCAAAATACGAATGACCTGAAGCAACGCAGGTTGCTGAACGTGGTGGAAGAGATGGCCATCGCGTCCGGCATACCGGCGCCGCCGGTTTACATCCTCACCGGTGAGCCCGGCATCAATGCATTTGCTGCCGGCTTCACGCCGCGCGATGCCGTCATCGGGGTCACCGAGGGGCTGGTCGACCATTTGAACCGCGAGCAGTTGCAGGGCGTCATCGCACATGAGTTCAGCCATATCTTCAATGGCGATATGCGGCTCAACATCCGCCTGATGGGCGTGCTGAACGGCATCCTGATCATCGGCCTGGCCGGTTACTTTATTATGCGCTCCACTGCATTTTCGGGTCGCGGGAGAAGAGACGGCAGAGGCGGAGGCCAAATACTGGCGCTGGGCATCGGACTGATGGTCATCGGCTTTGCCGGCACTTTTTTCGGCGGCCTGATCAAGGCCGCGGTGAGCCGCCAGCGGGAATATCTGGCGGATGCATCGGCGGTCCAGTTCACCCGCAACCCTGACGGGATCGCGGGCGCATTGAAGCGGATCGGCGGTCTCGAGTATGGTTCGATAGTGGAAAACCCCAGCGCGCCCGAGATCAGCCATGCTTTTTTTGCGCAGGGCGTTTCGGGTTTCATGCAGGGGTTGTCCGCCACGCATCCGCCGCTGGAGAAGCGCATCCTGGCCATCGATCCCCATTGGGATGGCGAATTCGATGTCGTCGACAAGATCGATCCGCTGCGGGATGAAGAGCAAGCCGCAAAAAAACCAACCATGTCGCGCGAAGCGCTGGCTCAAAAAACCGCCACCGTTGCTGTAGGCGCCACGATGGCCACGGTCGCAAATGCGATCAATCAGATCGGTAACCCCAAACAGGAAACGATAGATCACGCACGCTCGCTGATTGCGGGGTTGCCCGAGGTCGTTGCAGAGGCCGCACGTGAACCCTATGGCGCACGTGCGGTTATCTATTCGCTGGCGCTCGATCGGGGGCAGGAGGTTCGCGGCAAACAAATGGAGTATTTGCAAATGCATGCCGATCCGGAAGTCTTCATATTGACGAATAAACTCATGCCGGAGATGGGCGGGCTGGATATCAAATACCGTTTGCCGCTGATCGACATGACAATCCCGGCGCTGAAACAGTTGTCGCTCGATCAGTACCGATCCTTCAAGGAAAACCTGAAGGCGTTGGTAGAAATGGATTCCAAAATCGACCTGCTGGAATGGTCGCTGCAGAAGATCCTGTTCGTCCATCTGGACGGGCATTTTTTCAAACTGCCGCACCCGATGACCCGCTATAACCATGTCAGGGATCTCAGGCAGGAAGTCAGGGTGATCCTTTCGGTGATGGCCTATGCGGGCCAGCAGGAGCAACAAGATATCGAAGCCGCATTTCATGCGGCAGCCGAAGCGCTGGAATTCGGGGAGCTGCAATTGCGGGAAAAAAGCAGCATCAATGTTGCCGACCTGGATATGGCCACGCAAAAACTGGAAATGCTGAATCCGCTGGCCAAGCAGAAATTATTGCAGGCCTGCGCCGTCAGTGTCATGAACGACCAGAAGATATCCTCCGTTGAAGCCGAATTATTGCGCGCAGTCGCAAGCGTGCTCGGTTGCCCCATGCCGCCGATCATCCATTAAACGGTATTTGGAACAGCATTCAGAATCATCATGGACAGACTGTGCTGACTGATTGGCCGCACAACATAGCAAGATTCGGGTCGTAGCCGGACGCGCATGCCCCCATAATATTCCGCATTGAACCGAACACCGGATATGCATATGTCTGACTATGAGCGCATCGCGCAAGCCATTTCTTTCATCACCAGTCGGGTAGATCGCCAGCCGACCCTGAACGAGATCGCTGCACATGTCCATCTGAGCCCTTTCCACTTCCAGCGCTTATTTGGCCGCTGGGCAGGTGTGACGCCAAAAAGATTCCTGCAAGTGCTGACCCTGGAACGCGCCAAACAATTGCTGAGAGAGTCTGTTCCGCTGCTTGAGGTTTCAGAGTACGTGGGCTTGAGCAGCGGTTCGCGCCTGTACGATCATTTCGTGCAACTGGAGGCGGTCACGCCGGGTGAATACAAAACGGGCGGGCTCGGTTTGACCATCGAATATGGCGTACATGAAACGCCTTTTGGAAACGTATTTATCTCCATCACGCCAAAAGGTGTCTGCAAACTCGCTTTTCTTCGGAACGACGAGATCGATGAACATTTGGCCAAGTTATCTAAAGAGTGGCCGCATGCCGAGATGCATGCGAATCATCAAAGTACGTTCGAGGTTATCGATGCCATATTCGACAAGGAAATGAATTCGAACCGGCCGTTATCATTGCATGTCTCCGGCACGAACTTCCAGGCCAGCGTATGGAAAGCCTTGCTATCGATACCTCCGGGAACAGTGGCAAGTTATTCTCAAGTCGCGGCTGCAATCGGCCACCCGAACGCTGCAAGGGCCGTGGGTCTGGCGGTCGCTGCAAACCCGGTTGCCCTCCTTATTCCTTGCCACCGTGTCATTCAACAAAGCGGTAGAATCGGCGGGTATCACTGGGGCGAAACTCGCAAACATGCCATTCATGCGTGGGAGGCGGCGAGATATGATTAGCATTTACCATTGGAAACAAATTGTACCGGCGTAAAATTGATTGCCGAATAAAAGTTGATGAAACCAGAAAACGATGAGTGACACTTCCCGCACCGAAGCGCAGCAGCGCGCCGACGAGATCCGTATCTTCCGCAAGGAACTGTATCGTCTGGACTCGGAAGGCGTGCTGCAACTCTCTGATTCCCAGCTGGCCGCAGTAAGCAAGCATCACGAGGGTTTGCTGGCCGACTTTGCACAGTCATTCGATATCGACCGCGACGTGCGCTCCAAGCAGATGTCGTGGGGCATGCGCATCGCCTCTCTCCTCGGCGCGCTGGCGCTGGCGGCCAGCGTGTTCTTCCTGTTCTACCAATTCTGGGGTCTCTTCACCGAGACGGCGCAGGCGGCCATCCTGATCGGCTCTTCGCTGGGCATGTTCGCGCTGACGGTGTGGATACAGGGGCGCGATGCGTCTGGCTATTTCACCAAGCTTTCAGCAATGGTGGCGTTTGCCTGCTTCGTGCTCAACGTGGCGATGCTGGGGCAGATCTTCAACATCACGCCTTCGGACAAGGCGCTGTTGCCCTGGGCGGTGCTGGCCTTGTTGCTGGCCTATGCCTGCGACCTGCGCCTGCTGCTTGCGGCGGGCATCATCTGCATCATCGTTTATACCGCGGCGCGCTTCGGTACCTGGAGCGGGATGTACTGGATCTATTTCGGCGAGCGGCCCGAGAATTTCTTCCCGGTGTCGCTGCTGTTGTTCATATTTCCGCAACTTGTGACGCATCGGCATCGCGAGGATTTTGCGCCGGTATACCGCGTGTTCGGGATCCTTTCGTTCCTGTTGCCGGTGCTGGTCCTTTCCAACTGGGGATACATCAGCTACCTGAACTGGCCTGCCGATACGATAGAAATCTTTTACCAGGTGGCCGGCTTCGCGCTCAGCGCCCTGCTCGTCTGGCTGGGACTCCGCCGCCAGTGGGGCGAGGTGGTGAATACCGGCGTGACTTTCTTCGTGATCTTTCTCTACACCAAGTTCTACGACTGGTGGTGGGAGGTGATGCCGAAATATCTTTTCTTCCTCGTGGTCGGGCTCACTGCGGTGCTGTTCCTGTTCATCCTGAAACGCCTGCGCCATGGTGCGCAAAAGCGGGAGGCGCGATGAAAAGCCGGGACGTGAAAAATTGGACCCAGAGAAATTGGACACGCAAGCACACGCTGATCATCGGCCTCGCGCTGATCCTGCTGACCAATGCGGTGGCGTTGCTGGGCGTTTACTGGAACCGTGCGGGCGAACCGGAAAGCCAGCTCGCGCTGACCCAGCGCGAACTGCAGCAATCTAACGGCTGGGGTATGTACCACGAGAACAGCGGCGTTTCGCTGCGCATCGTTTGGCGCGTGCCTACAGAACAACGGAGTTGGAATTTCGCGTATACCGGCGGCAATCCGGTTTGGCTGGATAAGAACAAGATGGCGAGCCTCGGTTTCGATGTCAATCCGCCGAAAGAAATGCAAAGCAATTTCCGCTGGGCAAGCCGGCAACTCAGCAGGGAGGTGCTGCTGGTACTGGAGCTGGACGGGCCGGCTTATCAGAATTCTCTGCAGCAGGCGCAACAATTTGCCGCTGAGCAGGACGCCAAGCTTGCGGCGCGGCCCAACGACAAGTCCCTGCGGCAGATCGCAAAGGCCGCGCACGATCAGGCAAGGATGGAGGAGGATAACAACAGCCGCCTTTTTGCCGTAGATGCCGGATTGGATCTGGATGATTTGCGCGAACAATATCCGGACCGCAACCGCTACGCCATCGTGCGCGCACAGGTGCGGCCTTCATACCTTAGCGGGCTGGACAAGTTCACGGGAAATATAGACAAGCTCAGCATAGAAGAGATCAATGTCCCCTACGAATTCCACTCCGCGTTCGACACCAGGGTCAGGCCGGCGACTACCGGGCAAACCTCCGGAAACCTGACTTTCGATGTCGCCTTCGGCCACCGGCTGGAGCCGTGGATCACCGGGATCACGGCCGGGGAACAGTAGTTGCAAGTGTGCGCGTTGTTCTCAACGCGGTGAATGCAATTTGCCGCAATCAGTTCCGCCGAGGTCTCCTGTGCATTTCCATTTCCGTACCGTGGTCCCTGAACTGCCTGGAATGATTTCTACGCATTTCCTTCATCTCCTTGATGCGTGCATTGCGCATCCGATCGAGACGCCCGCGAAGATATTCTTTGCGATGCGTGATGCGATTCTCGATCCTCAATTTACGCATTGCAAAAAAATGCGGTCGCTGCGCCAACAAGAATGGAGGCTTTTTCCTGTCCCTGGGGGCAAATGCAAACTTGCCGGGCTTCACCTGAACTTCGCCCTGCGCCGTTTTCAAGATCGTAGAGCCGGAGTTGACGGTATCGTAAGTGCCCGGCTGGTCGCCGTTCCCGTTGTCGATGACTGTGACTTCATGATCGGTCCCGCGAATACCGATCGTGGCGGTGGGCGTTGTAATGAGATAGGACGAAGCGTTGTGTTTGCCGATCCAGCCGGTGATGGAACGTATCGCGCCCTGGAACAATGACATGATGATCTTGTCGGCAGAACCGCCCTCTGCCATGTACTCATCGATGTGGAAAGCCGTATCGGGCCTCAATGCAATGATGCCGCCATCTTCGGTCACGATGTGCACTTCGCCATCCGGACCCGTGTTGATTGTGTCGGCTTCGAAGATCTTCTGCCCGACAGTGACCGGAGCAGACTGGCCGGACGGGTCGGTTACCGATGCGCTACCGGACATGTCGTCCACGGTACCAAACTGCTCCGCCGATCGGGCGGATTGGCAAAGCATCATCGCAGCAAGAAATGCCGGCAAAATTATCGGTCGATAGCCCATGTCTGCTCCCGGCCTATAATATTAACATGTCATCAGAATGTCTGATCATACGGTGGATCACAAAGAGACCGGACCATTCCCGAACATGTGCTCCGTTTCACGGATATATGGTACAGAATATTTCCCCTAATGGATTCACCACATAACTATCGATCCCAAATCATCGCCATATGCCTGATCAATGCAGTAAAATCGAACCTCCAAATTTCAAGCACCACATGACTATGCCCACAGAAACACAACTTGCCTCAATGCTGGAACTTCAAGATGGCATGAATACCAAGGTCAACCCTGAATGGGTAGCGGCCAATAATGATTGGTTTCGTGCCATCCAGGTCGAGGGAGTAGAGGCGATCGACCATCACGGATGGAAGTGGTGGAAAAAGCAGGACCTTGACATGGCACAGTTGCGCATGGAGCTGGTCGACATCTGGCATTTCATCATGTCGGCGGCTATCCAGAAAGAGGGCGGCAATGTCGTCCTGGCCAAGCAGGACATGATGGCGGAATTCCATCTTTACCAGAAATCGGTTCTGTTCGATAACCAATACTATTTGCTGGCGCAGATGAAGTTGTTGGACAAGCTCAACTTGCTGGTTGGATTGGCATCGGCCAAAAGATTCAATCTGGCCTTGTTCAACTCCCTGATATCCGACTGTGGAATGAGCTGGACGGATCTGTTCAAACAATATGTGGGCAAAAACGTGCTCAACATTTTCCGGCAGGATCACGGCTACAAGTCCGGCACCTATATCAATGTCTGGAACGGTCGTGAAGACAATGAGCACCTGGTCGATGTCCTGGAAACCATCGATCTCGACTCTGACAATGTCCGTTACACGCTGTATCAATCGCTGAAAACCAGGTACGCCGAATTCGCGCAAGGGCGCTAGTTCATTTCTGCCGGAAGTTCGGTAAAGTCAGGATTGCCCTTGCCGGCTGCCAACAAACCAGAAGGAATCTAGCCGTGAGAATATCTTTCATAATTTTCCTCGCATTATTGCTGGTTGCCTGCGGCGACCCTCACGACACCAAAGTGCCCATCGATATTGCAAAGTGGCATGACACCGTAAAACCATCCCTGAAGAAACTGACGCCCGAGGAGCAGGAATTATTCACCCAGTATGTCAGGCGACACACGGTACTGGCGGACGAAGTCGGCTTGAACGGGGACACGGCTAACCCGATCCCGGAAGGCATGACAATAGGCAAGGCGATCGCGGAGCAACGCGACTATATCGCCAAGCAGCAAGAACAGGATGCAAAAGCAAAAGCACGCAAGGATAAATCCGGAAAGTAGCGTTCCGGGCACAAGAAAATTGGCAATCAACAGATGGCGTAAGCTAAAGTGCAATATTGCAATTCACTCAGGTAAATCAACATGGACAAGGAAGAGTTAAGCAAGGAACAACGCATCCTGCGCATGATGCGCAAGACGCTGGGCAACATCGTCAAGGACGTGACGCCACTGGGTGGACGCACCAACCCGCTGTCGGCCGACACCATCGAGGAAATCAAGGAATGTTTCAGTTTGATCTCGGCGCGCGAAAGAGAATTGGGTGAAGCACTCGGCTTCGACCAATCCAAACCCTATTACAAGGACGGCGAGCCAGCGAAATCGAATGTCGTCCACATCGTCAAGCCGACCAAAGAATGATCCGGGGTTGGTCAACCGGCAGTCTGGTTGACGTTCTCGCGACCCTGCGAAATGGATAATTCGAATACATTGTGATAGTGTGATCCGCGGGCTTAAGCCAGGTCGCGCTGGCGAATTTCCGGGGCAAATTTGGAGGGCCTGATGAGTCAAACTTTTACTGTACTGGATGACCCGAAAGTACTGTCGCTGACGCAATCTTCCTGAACGGCAGCGGCAATGGCTGAGGATTGTTTATATCTGAAATGAAATGGTTATCTCATGGTGAACTGCGATTGGACCAGTTAGATTGTTCCACCATCATTTTGGGGTTGATAATATGAAATTTCTTATAAAAGCGATAATACTTGTGTTGCTTGCCGGTCCAACAATCGCAACCGCTGAAACTGTGGCAGATGCGGAACCCGACGCCATCACGCTAACCGATCAAGGGGATATAAATAGCGCCATAGAATTATCCGATTCGATCGATGAACTATCAAAGAAAGTAATGGCATGCAATAACGAATCTACCGGCTCTGCCAGTGATTGTGACTGCTATGAATTGGGCACATGCAAGTTCAAAAAGGAATACATGAAGGCGGCGAATTCATATTGCAAAGCCAGGAAGACTTATCCTTCCTGGACCGGCAAGACTGTGAATTTTGATTTCGAAGCAAACAAGAATTCACACTCGTTATATATGGGAGGCCTGGAACAGCAGTTCGGCCAGGTATGCAAGAAGTAGAGAGGGGTGATGAACAAGTTCCGGGCAATTATTTTCGCGGTCATTTGCATTTTGTTCTCTCCGCTGGCTGGCGCAGACGACGAAGTCGGGGGGCCGTATATCGGGGTAAGCGTCGGCCCGGCTCGTGTAAACGGACAAAATCTGTCCCAGCAAAATGCCGATCATCTCACCGCAAATGGATATACCTATGCCGATATCAATTCTGCTCAAAGCTCGACGGGATACAAATTATATTGGGGTTATCAATTCAACCGCTATGTTGCGACCGAGCTGATCTATTCTTATTTGGGGACATACAATATGTCCGGCTACACGACAGGTCCGGCATATATCTTGAACGGATATACCAAGATCATGACAGCAGGCCTTGATATGGTCGGGATGTACCCCTTTAAGTCAGGTATGTCCGGTCTATTCCGTCTTGGGTATATAAAAGGGAAGAATGAATCTTCTGTTTCGTTTGACGGAGGGGGCAGTACATCCTGGACGGATCACAAATCCGGCGTCAAATACGGCTTGGGCGCAGAATGGGAAATAGCAAATCTGCTGCACCTTCGCATTGAGGCTGAATACTACTATTCCAATCCGAATGATCGAATCAGAATGATCAGCATAGGTGTTCGTTGATCCCTCCCAATAGATTCAACAGCTCCAACCCGGCGATTATCCATTTAACTTATGAAATGCTCCGACTGATTTTGCAATCGCGAATTATCGGTATCCCGGGCTGGTTGCGGGCCATGCCCGCTACTGCAACGTCGACACATTCGCATCACAAAAAAACACCGACTCCTTTGTGGTTGAGGCGGTAGTGCCGTCATATCTTTCAGTCAACGAACGGTAAAGCCGAATAGATTTGACTCCTTTACTTTTCGCTTAAATCCTGCGTCGTTCTGCAAAACAGGCAGAAAGCTAATTCTCCACTAATTCTTGTTCGTTAACTTTACACCAACGCTAATACCCGTACAAATTGCGGGTGGTGTTTATCAAGCAGGAATACAGACTGACGGTATTTCCGCCGCATCGTTATACAGAAATGAAAAGGAATTTGTCATGAACAATTCAAACGAGCATGCTTTGAGCAAGGTACCGGAGATCACGCTGGTGTTCTGGATCATCAAGATCGCGGCGACCACGCTGGGTGAAACCGGCGGAGATGCGGTCTCGATGTCGATGAACCTGGGTTATCTGGTCGGGACGGGGATATTCGCGGCGATTTTTTTGGCGGCGGTGTTCGCCCAGATCAAGGCCAAGGGTTTCCATCCGCTCTTGTACTGGACCACCATCATCGCGACAACCACGGTCGGCACAACCCTGGCCGACTTCGCGGACCGTTCTCTCGGTATCGGCTATGTGGGCGGCTCGACGCTGTTGTTTGTACTGTTGATGGCCTCCCTGTTCATCTGGCACCGGACACTCGGTTCGGTGTCGGTCTCTACCGTGATATCTCCAAAGGCCGAGATGTTCTACTGGGTGACGATCATGTTTTCCCAGACGCTGGGCACGGCGCTTGGCGATCTGACCGCCAACACCTTCGGTCTTGGCTATGAGGGAGGTGCTCTGTTGTTCAGCGCTATGCTGTTGGTGATCGTGGCAGCGTATTACCGGACCAAGATATCCCACACCGTGTTGTTCTGGACAGCATTCATCCTCACCCGCCCGCTTGGTGCGGTGGTGGGTGATTTTCTGGACAAGCCGCTCAGTGCCGGCGGACTAGCTTTAAGTCGCTACTCTGCATCATTGGCACTATTCGGATTTATCCTGACCTGCATACTGTTCTTTAAGCACAAAGCGGCAAAACAAGCGCATTGACAGCTAATGGGGCGCTAATTATGGCGCTGTACAGTTGTCGCAACGGTTAACATCAACGATGCCGTCTTTAATCAACTCGAAAAGGAAACAGCATGAATCAGGATAAGATTAGCAAAGACACATACATGCGCAACCTGATGAGCATGCTGGCCATCACTGCAGCGGCATTTTCACTGGACGCTTCAGCCTATACCGGCGAAAAATTTGCCAATGATGCCAAGGTCAGCATGGAGGAAGCGCGCGAGATCGCACACAAAGTCCATCCGGGCACAATCACCGATGGCGAGCTGGAGAAAGAGAAAGGCGGCAGCGGTCTGCGTTATTCCTTCGACATCCGCCACGGCAAGGTCATACAGGAAGTCGGCGTGGATGCCCAAACCGGCTCAATCCTGGAGAATGCGCCCGAAGGCAAGCATCCGGACTAGACGTTGAAATGGGACCAACCTTGCGGGCGGTTATTTATCCCCCTCATTCAGATATTTTTGTATGCGAATATTATTGATTGAAGATGACCAGATGATAGGCGAGGCAATATCTGTCGCGCTCAAGGATGCCGCCTATGCGGTTGATTGGGTGAAGGATGGCGCTACGGCCAGTTACGTGCTTGAACACGGCGAGCATCAAGCTGTGCTGCTCGACCTTGGCCTGCCCAAACGCGACGGCCTGGAAGTATTGCGAATCCTGCGCCAGAGCGGCAACACTGTGCCTGTGATCGTCATCACTGCCCGCGACGGCGTGCGCGACAAGATCAAGGGGCTGGATCTGGGCGCTGATGATTATCTGGTGAAACCTTTCGACATCAGTGAATTGCTGGCACGGCTGCGCGCGATCGTCCGCCGTCAGGGCGGACAGGCTACGCCGCTGCTCTCCAACGGCATCGTGACCCTGGATCAGTCGACCCATGAGGCGCGTTGCGGGGATGCATCGGAAATCCTGAGCGCCCGCGAATTCGCATTGCTGCATGCGCTGTTGTTGCGCCCGGGTACGATCCTGACGCGAACCGGACTGGAGGAACGCATCTATGGCTGGAACGAGGAAGTGGAAAGTAATGCCGTGGATTTCCTGATACACGGCGTGCGCAAGAAGCTGGGTGCGCACGTCATCAAGAACGTGCGCGGTGCGGGCTGGATGGTGGAAAAATCGTCGTGAAGCGATCTTTGCAGCGACATCTTTCGATGGTATCCGCCATCGTCATCCTGCTTGCGGGGCTGGTTGCTGCGGTCGCATCATTCGGTCTTGCTTATTCGGATGCAAGAGAACTTCAGGATGACATGCTGCGACAGATCGCCAATCTTTCTATCGTCAGAACGACCGCGCCCGTCGCATCGGACACGCAAACACCAGACCCGGACAATGACTGGATCACCGACCAGGGATCCAAGGTCACGATATTCCATCTGCCAAGCAATACTGCCCCAGCCTGGCTCAAACGTGATCTTTCTCCCGGACTGTACACGCTGGATACAGGACCCGAAGAATTGCGCGTATATGTCAGCGAAGAACAAAATGGCAGGCGAAAGGTTGTTACGCAGCCGACCGAAGTGCGGGATGAGATCGCTTTCAACAGCGCACTGTTTACATTGATCCCTTTGCTGTTCCTTATTCCTGTTCTGGTCGGGCTCATTGTTTATATCGTGCGCAATGAGCTTGCACCGATCACTCGTCTATCCGCAAGCCTGGACGAGCAGTCGGCAGAACGCCCCCAGCCTGTCTCCGATGATGGACTCCCGCATGAGATCACGCCTTTTGTACACGCCATTAATCGTTTGCTGGGCAGAGTGAGTCTGCTGATGTCACAACAACGGCGTTTTATCGCCGACGCGGCGCACGAACTTCGCAGCCCGTTGACCGCATTGTCGCTGCAGGCACAAAACCTGAAGAGCGCCGACTCGATCGAAGTCATGCGTGAAAGGATCGTGCCGCTGCAGGAAGGCATCTCCCGTGCGCGTCTGTTGACCGAGCAATTGCTTGATCTGGCCAGAACGCAATCGGGAGAGAGTGTCAAATCCGGGATCGATGTTTCCGCGATGGCTCGCGAACTGGTCGCAGAATTTCTGCCGCTTGCGGAAGCCAGGCACATCGATCTCGGCATCGAAGAGGTCGCGCCCCTTTCGCTGCATGCAGATCCTGAAGCGCTGCGCCTGATACTCAGGAATGCGCTTGATAACGCCATCAAGTACACACAGGATCGCGGCAAAGTCACGTTGAGAATGCTTTCCGAAGACAATCACGCCGTCATCGAAGTCGTCGATAACGGTCCGGGAATCCCGGTCCTGGAACACGACCGTATATTCGAACCGTTTTACCGGATCAACGGCACGGCTGTCGGTGGGAGCGGACTTGGGTTGGCGATCGCAAGTGAGGCTGCAGCTCGTATGGGCGGGACCGTCACCTTGCATGAGGTGCAGGATGGAGCCGGATCTATTTTTCGTTACAGGCAAAAATTAAGCAAGGAGATGTGATGTTGAAAGGTATTGTTACAGGAATCGCGATAACGATCGGTGTTGCGCTGATAGGCGCATTCGCTCTGGTGGAAAGCGGCTTGATCCCGGCCAACGCCGATGAAAAACCAGGCTGGCTGGAAACCTGGATCGCCGGCACGTCGCTGGATGCGACTCTGGGTCGCGTCGCACCCAAGGAACAGAATCCGGTGGCGCCGACCGAGCAGAATCTGCTCGAGGGCGTTCGTCTTTTCGCGCAGAACTGCGCGGTTTGCCATGGTTCGGCGAAAGGCGACAAGTCGCCCTCTCCGATCGCGAAGGGCCTTTATCAGAAACCGCCACAGTTGGCGACCGACGGGGTCGAGGACGACCCGGAAGGCGAATCGTTCTGGAAGATCAAGCACGGCATCCGTCTCACGGGCATGCCTTCGTTCGGTTACACGCTCAAGGATGAACAGATCTGGACGCTTGCACTTTTTCTGAAGCACATGGATAAGCTGCCGCCCGCCGTAGAACAGGCTTGGCAGCAAGTGCGGAATTGGCCGGAAACATCGCTGCCCAAATCGGATATAGAATAATTAGCCGGTTTCGATCGAATTCGGCCCGCATCCCGGCGAAATCTCAGCGGGTCAGACCCGCGTAGAGCAGAAACAATTTTTCGGGCATGAACCGGATATGGTCGAACACGATATAGTTCTTCGCTCCGAAGATCCGTGATACATATTCGTCGGCGTTCGGGTCCAGGCTGACGCAATAGGTATCGACACCATCACGACCGCCCTCCTCCACTGCCTTCTTCGCATCAAGGAGCAGATATTTTTTATTGCCGAACACGTCGCTGTCGTCGGGAGCGCCGTCGGTGATAATCATCAGCAGTTTCTTGCCGGACTTTTGCTGGTTGAGATGATAGGTCGCATGCCTGATCGCCGCACCCATGCGGGTGGCAAGCTGGCCGGACATGCCCGCTATCCTTGCCTTCGAAACATCCTCGTAGTGCTGGTCGAAATCCTTTAACCGATAATATTCGACAAAGTGCCGGGATTTGGAACAAAAACCGTGTATCGCGAACGGGTCACCGATCTTTTCCAGTGAATCCGCGAACAGCACGCATACTTGCCGGGTCAGTTCGAGTACAGTGTGTTCCTGCCCCTTGACCTTTTCATTCATCGAATTGGACAGATCCAGCAACACCAGCACCGAGATATCGCGCTTTTTTCGCACCGTGCGCATCATGACCCTTTGGTCCGGCTGCATGTGCAGCCGGATATCGATCCGGGCACGGATGGCGGCATTGATATCTATTTCATCACCCACCTCGAGTTTCCTGATGCGGCGCAGGCCTCCGTATCTTATTGAATCGAGCAGCGTCTTCATGCGCGATATCAGATGGGTGTTCTGGGCGATGATGTTGTCGACGATTTGTAAGTCGCCAGGCTTGGACAGCATCTCGCGCAAAGTCACCCAGGACGGCGTGATGGCCTGACTCTTGTAATCCCATTCGCCGTAAATAAATGGCGCCGAGATCGGCTCCCCGCCTTCCGGCCTTCTTATCAGTTGCTCTGTTTGCTTGATATTTTCGCTGGTGCTGACCACCTTTTCGCTTTCCAGCGGAGCATTCTTGTGCTTCAAGATCGAATCGGGCAATTCCTCTTCTTCGTCGTGTTGATCATGAGCGGGTTTCCACAAGCAGCGGTTATCGTCACGGTAGAACGCACCCGGCAAATCCGAACGAACATCGAACTTGATGTTTTTCCGGAATGCTTGTGCCAGCTTGATGCCCATCTCCACGGAAACATGTTGGCGTTCGAGGTCGCCCGCTTTGAACAGTGCCCGCCCTTCAGTGATCCACGGGTCGTCATCTTGATAGGTCTCATCCAGCAACGCGCGTGCAAGGCGATCGAGATAATCGCCGGCGGTTTTGTTGTTCAGGGGAGTGGCGGTATGCTGCATGGACCAAAGCGGCTTCAGCCCGGGAAATTGCAGTATCGCCAACATTTCCACTCGCGCATCTTCGATCGTGGAAATCACCGCCTTTTGCCATTTGCTCAGGGACTGGTCGGGAAAGTGGCTGCTTGAATAGACGATGTGGGCCGCGGCATGAACGGCGGCGGCGCGATAGATGTCAAGACCCGTGACGTGCGCGTCCCCGCCCGGTGCAGGATCATGACAGGCATCCGGCAAATGGATGAAGTTTTTTGCGACGTATGGTTTGCGTACACTGCGACTCCCCGGATCAGCAGGGATTGCCACCAATATGAACTCGCTGCCCCATAATGCGCGCAAATAGATGTTGATGCGGCGCTGTACATTGATGAATCTGGTCTTATTGATCTCTTGCCGTGCGGCAGTCGCGGATTCCTTGCGTCCCTTTACGGTACGATCCTTTCCGAGGTAATTTTTCACGCCGCTTGCAAGGCGTTTGATTCTAGCCTTCATGGCAATCTCGCAACCCGTCAGGATGGCAGGCAGGACAAACGGGATAGACAGGGCATGAGCATGGCGCATATTCCATCACTCATATCCGGCCTTGTCTTTCATCCAACCCATTTTTTTCAATCCGGCAAAGGCCGCCAATACAGGTTTCATTGCCGCGTCTTGTTTGAATTTGCTCCGAACGTGAACAGGACCTTGTTGCGCTTCACATAAGCCAGATACCAGGCCGCTATCGTGACGGCCCAGGAGATCACTTTTGCAGTGACCGAATCGATGATCAGCATATCCAGCTGCAGGACCACGGAAAATGCAGTGATGTTAAATGCGATGATCATATAAAGGATAACGGCCGGTACTTTGAACATGAAATATCCCGCTAATTGAGTGCAATAAATCCAGAATTAAATGATAGCACCGATGCATTCCGATTTCCCTGCAAATGTTCCATCAGCCCGGCGTCTGCCAGTCTATGGCCGGTGTTGGCCATGCATGTCTATCCGTTCGGCTTTACCGATGTTTCGCCGTACGCATTGCCGCCAGTACCCGCTCGAGGGATTTTCCGGATCCTGCTCCAGAAAACAATCACACTTGCAGGCGGCCGCCCGATAGCACGATGCCATGCTTCCCTTCCTGCACGCCACCTGTTGTGGTTCGCACCGGTTGTTGCACAGGCTGATTAACCTGCGTTCTTTCAGTTGCTGCGCGATCGGTATCGGCGCTGGAATCTGTTGCTGGATATAGATGCCCCACGTCATCATCGCAACGCCGGCCAGGAAAAAACCGCCAACCGTCCAGTTGAACCGTGAAACCATCAGGCCGAGCTTCTCTTTCCAGGTTGTAACTTTGCCCTGGTTGCCGAATTCGAAGCGCAGCAATCCAGTCATGCCGGAATTTGGCTTAGTAGGATTGGCGTGCAGGCGATTGCAGGCATCGATGCATTCGCCGCAGTCGATGCAGGGGTCGTATGGTTTGATGTCGGTCGGCTGGATCCTGGTGATGCAAGAAGCCGCGCAGTAATTGCATTTGGTGCACTCGGCCGAGCGCGATGCATCGTAACTCACATGCAATGCATGCCTGGTCTTGAAAATCTTCTGGCCCATGCGATAGAAACACGCGTAATCGCACAGGAAATAACGGACAAACGCGATATCGATGAATATCAGGAAAACCAGGAATGAATAAAGGATCAATTTGTTCACATCCTGTTCCGATACGGCAGTGACAATTCCCCATACCTCGCCGGGGGTGTAAAAGAACAGCAAAGGAATGAATGCGAGCACCAGTGATGCCGCAAAAAAGGTTGCGCCGAGCGTCAACCAGTTGGCAAGCTTGTTTTTGGAAGCGGCGACGATCAACCCTTTGCCGTCCACCCTTGCATCGGCGCGTTTGCCTAGCAGTTTATAGGTAAGGTTGTTTGCCCATTCGGAAAGCAGGTTTTGCGGACACGCCCATCCGCACCAGACCGAGCCTATGGTCATATAGGTGATGACGGGCACAGTGGCCGTAATCAGCGCCAAGCCGAAAATGATGGGAAAGTTCGACCACCATACCTGGTGATCACGAATGAAGAAACTCGCGGAGGCCAGATCGATCCGGAACAAGCCAAGTATCGGGATCAGCGCGATCAGCAGCAGCGTGACAAACTGGATCGCTTTTCTTTTATTGTGATATTGCGGGATTTCCATGCGGGTATTATTTTACGTTTTATCTGTGTCGCGGTCCCGCGCCTGTATCCGGGGTGTTCCGCATATATTCAGCGGCATGGATTTGTGCAATCAAAATTTCGGGATCGTTTGATGATTTCAAGAGAGTCGCGGGTGATTTCCTATTCGCCCTGTATCGTCACGACCAGACGGCGACTGCCGCCGTGGTTCCTGTGTTCGCACAGGTAGATCCCCTGCCATGTACCCAGCATGGGCCGGCCATCGGCGATCGGAATGTCGAGGCTGCTGCCGAGCAGGCTGGATTTCAGATGCGCGGGCAGGTCGTCTGAGCCTTCGTCCTGATGCATGTAATAAGGTTCGTCCTCGGGAACGACACGGTTGAAGTAGCTCTCGAAATCCCGGCGCACCGTGGGGTCTGCATTTTCGTTGATGGTCAATGAGGCCGAGGTATGCATGATGAAGATGTTCATCATGCCGATCCTGAAATCACGCAGCTCGGGCAGTTCGCGCAACAGTTCATCGGTGATCAGGTGAAAGCCACGGTGTTTCGCTCCGAGTTGAATTTCCTTTTGTATCCACATATTGATGCGCCGTCTTGTCTGAATCCAGAATTGCGATGCCGATACATTACCAAAGAAACATCATGACATCTCCAGGCTTTTGTTTGTGGCAGTTTCTTTCGGGAACGGATGAAGTAATGAAATTCGCATCTATTTGTACTACCATGCATATGATTCAGACATCACAGGTCTGCCCTATATCCATCAGGAGTCATATATGCCTTCCTGGCTCATTCCCGTCCTCAAGTCCGTGCTGCCGTATGTCGGCACCATCGTATCGGCCGCTGCGCCGGTGTTTACCAAGAAGAATGCCGATGCCGCCAATCAGGCGATGTTGCAGCAACAGCAGATCAATGAACTTCAGGCCGCGGCTTCCGCGAACGATGAGCATATAAAAGCACTGGCGATGCAATTGCAAAGTACCGTCGAGGCCCTGGAGAAAGGCGCGTCGCTTGCGGACAAACGACACCTGCGGATGATCGTTCTCTGCATCCTTTCATTGATGGTTTCCATGGTCTCTCTGGGCACTGCGCTGTACATCCTGGTTGCGCGATGATTCCTTACCCGGTTATTGCGATCAAACCAACGCGGCTTGCGCTTCAAATCAGCGCATGATTTGTCTATGAGAAGCGTATACGAAGCATCTTCCGGGCTGGACGCCCACATGATCATGAACCTTCTTGAGCAGCAGCGCATCGCAGCGCGCATCGAGGGCGAATATCTGCAGGGCGGGATTGGCGGAATCCAGGCGATGGGCCTGGTGCGTGTCGTCGTTCCCGAAGCGGATTACGCCGAGGCCAGGAAGATCATCAACGAGTGGGAGTCGGCTCAACCGGCCGAGGCCGGCACCAAACCGGAAGAACACTCGATCGGCGGAGGCCAGATCTTTGTCATCGGGGTCGTCATCGGCGCGTGGATCATGTACTGGATATTGAAAGGCCCCTTTTAATACCGGTTGTTCATTCAAAGTCGAGCAATGTGGCTGTTCTTCTGACTGTGTCGTGAGATCCGGTCGCGATGCATGACAGTAACTCGCCAGAACATGTCGCGAAAATGCTGATGAATGCCTGGGGTGTCCGCTGCGTCAGTGAGGGTCCGGCAATTATGGCGATATGCTGGCCTCGAGTTTGGGATCGGTTTTCAGCAGTCCGGCTTCGTCGCTGACCACATGTGCTGCTTCATACAGCAATATATCTTTGGCTTTTTTATTTGCCTTTTCCATCGCAAGGTCATCACTGAGATCGCGTTCGCTGGACAACATGCCGTCGTCCTGAAGTGTGTGATTAACGGGTGCAGCAGATGCCTTGCCTGATCCATTGTTCCCGCTGTCTTTTTCGCGGGACTTTTCTCGCGCTTCCTGCGCGTCGCGCTCTTTGCGGCGGTCGGCTTCGTTGAGCGATATCAGGTTCGCGCGGCGCAGCTTGTTGACCTCGGCGATATCTTCCTGCAAATAACTGAAATCCCTGTCATGGCTGATGCGCTTGTTGTGGCTAGCCACCAACATCGGCATGATACTGGTCAGATTACCTTCCGGCGTATAGTCAGCCGCCCTGATTTGCGTCCAGGGCAGAGCATTGTCGAAACTGGATTCTCCGAACTCCTCCGGATCTGTCATCGATGGAAGGCTGATATCAGGCGTCACGCCGCGCAGCTGGGTCGTGCCGCCATTGATCCGGAAAAATTGGGCGATCGTCACCTTGACGTCGCCATATTCAGGTTTGTCGTTTTTTGCAAGCTCATCAAGATCCGCCACGGTCTGCACAGTGCCTTTGCCAAAGCTGGTTTCTCCGATCACCACACCGCGACCGTAATCCTGTATCGCCGCCGTGAAAATCTCCGACGCCGATGCCGAGCCGCGGTTGATGAGCACGCCCATGGGGCCATCCCATGCAAGACCGGAATGGTCATCGCTTAAAACGGCTACGTTACCTTTGGAATCGCGCTGTTGCAGCACAGGAACCTTGCCTACAAAAAGGCCCGTCAATTCGATGGCCTCATCCAGTGAACCGCCGCCATTGTTGCGCAGGTCTACCAGCACGGCATCCACCTTCTCCTTCTTCAGATCCCCCAACAGAACCGCAACATCTCTGGTCGCGCTTTTGTAATCCTTTTCGCCTCTCTGGCGTGCCGCGAAATCCTGATAGAAACCGTGCAGGGAGATCACGCCGATGCGCCGTGTCGTGCTCCCGTCTTTCACTTCGATGATTGACTTTTTGGCAGCCTGCTTATCCAGGGTTATCTTTTTTCGAACCAGCGAAACGAGATTGTGCTTGCCGTCATTGCCCGATTCGGCAGGCAGAATGTCAAGACGCACCACGGTATCCTCGGTGCCGCGAATGATGGCAACCACATCGTCGATGCGCCAGCCGACCACATCGACCATCGGGCCATCTTCGCCTTGCCCGACACCCACGATACGGTCTCCTGCTTTCAACCTGCCTGATAATGCCGCGGGCCCGCCGGCCAACAAATCCTTGACCGTTGTGTATTCATCTTTGTAGATAAGCTCCGCGCCAATGCCGACCAGTGAAAGCTGCATCGCGATATTCAGCTCTTCGGAAGCCCGCACACCCAGATAATTGGTATGAGGGTCTATGGACATCGCATACGCATTCATGAAGTTTTGAAACGCATCTTCGCTTTTTACCTTGGACAGCCCGTCCAGGTAATTGTCATAGCGTTTGTCCAGCGTTTCGATGATGCTTTTATCATCCTTGCCGGCCAGTTTGAGACGCAGCCAGTCGTTCTTGACACGCTTGCGCCACAAGTCATTCAACTCGCCTACCGTTTTCGGCCATGGCGCATCCTTGCGGCTTAATTGGAAGCTTTCCTTCTTGTCGAAATCAAATCCCTTTTTGAGCAGGGAACGGGCATAAGTAAAACGTTCGGCAATACGCTGCTGGTAGATATTGTAGATACCAAACGGAACGCTCAAGTCTTTGTTGAGTATCGCGTCATCAAGCCTGGTTCGCGCGTTGGCGAAATGGTCTATGTCAGACTGCATGAAAAACTGCTTTTCGCTATCCAGTGCTTTCAGATATTTGTCGAATATCTTCGAAGAAAATTCATCGTCGAGATTGATGCGCTTGTAGCTATACCGGCTTAGAACCTCGGCGGACAGGAATGCAGCCTGGGGCTGTTGTTCCAGCGGCATGAGCAGCGGGATAGCCTGCGCTGTATCGAGCGCGACCAGAGAGAACGCCAGCCATAACCACAATGATTTGCTTTTCATTCGCATATTATGAAGGAAGATAGGGTACAGAGCATGTTTGGATTTCAAAAGATCCGGGTTGGGCAAGAAAAATTGTGACAAGTTCGGCATTTTATATGAATTGGGGAATCAAGTCGAAACACCTGAGACTCTGCCGACAGTGTAATTTCTTGAAACTTGCAGAAGCCGGACTTGCCAGTCATCCCAATGCATTATGAACCTCTGCGGTGATCTCATAAGATCGGAGACGCGCATCGTGATCGAAGATCATCGACGCGAACATCAATTCATCCGCACCTGTCCGTTCAATGAATTCTTTCAGGGTGCGCTTCACTGTGTCGGGCGAACCGATCGCGGTGCATGACAGCATATCGTCGAGCATGTCGCGAAAATGCGGGGGAATGGTGTCCAGATACCCCGGCACCGTCGGCTGCAGACGTTTGGGGTAGCCGCTGCGCAGGTTGACGAATGCCTGCTGCATCGAGGTTGCCAGCAGGTGCGCTTCATCTTCATTGTCTGCCGCGAAGACGTTGAAGCCGAGCATCACGTACGGCTTGTCGAGCTGGGCAGAAGGCTTGAAGGTGGAGCGATATAACGCGATCGCTTGCATCATCTGCTCAGGCGCAAAATGCGAAGCGAATGCATACGGCAAACCCAACCCGGCAGCAACTTGCGCTCCGAACAGACTCGAACCAAGTATCCATATCGGCACATCGAGGCCTGCACCCGGCACGGCCTTGACTGCATGTCGCTGTGTAGCCGAGAAATATCCCATCAGTTCGACGACGTCCTGCGGAAACTGGTTGGGATCGGTATCGAGGTTGCGGCGCAAGGCGCGCGCGGTAAGCTGGTCCGAACCCGGTGCGCGCCCGAGCCCAAGATCGATACGGCTTGGAAACAGCGATTCCAGCGTGCCGAACTGCTCGGCGATCACCAGCGGTGAATGGTTGGGCAGCATGATCCCGCCGGCGCCGACGCGTATCGTCGACGTCCCGCCCGCGACATGGCCAATCAAAACGGCAGTCGCCGCGCTGGCGATGCCCGGCATGCCATGATGCTCGGCCAGCCAAAATCGCTTGTATCCCCAGCGCTCCGCGTGCTGGGCAAGATCCAGCGAGTTGCGAAACGACCGGGCGGCGTCGCCGCCTTCGGCGATCGGGCATAGGTCAAGTATCGAAAACGGGACCATCTTCTGTATTTTTTATACGGTCTGCAAAACCACGGGCACATAGAAGAACACAAAACGCCCGTCTTCGCTATCCTCCATCACCGTGGTTCCATGTTTGAGGCGATGGCCAGCTAGTGGCAGCCGAATTAATGCCTTGCTTACCTGAATAGCTGTGCCAACGCCTACTCCCGTGCAGGTTGATCAGTTCAATAGCCGGTTCGTCATTTCTTCCCCGGGATAGCCGGAACATTCGGCATACTGGGGAGAGCCGGTGGTTCTGGTCTTCCCGGTATCTCAGGGAGTATCGGCATTTCCGGTTTAGCCGAGGCTTCCGGCAAGATTATTTCATCCGGCTTGCCTGTATTTTTGTCGATTATTGCCCCATGATTATTTCGGCCACTTTCATTCTTTTCTGCTTCGAATACGCTGTCTTCTTCATTCACCGCAGGATCGTTTTTGTAAAAATTGGGGATGCCATCCAATAAGAACGGCATTTTTTCTGCACTTACTGCGACTCCAACCTGATTCGGATGGATGTCTATCTCGCCCTTTTCGGTCCTGATGAATGTTATTCCCTTGTTCACCTTATCGTAAGTGCCGGCAGGATTCCTGCTGTCACCGTGCAAAAGGACCATTACCTCATGGTCTGTTCCTCGAACACCAATGATTGCTGTCGACGTCTGGATCAAATCGTTCTCTGGATGCGATTTTCCGATTTTCCCGGTGACAAAACGGCCTGCGCCCTGAATCAGGCTAAATAAGCTGGTATCGAGAGCAGTCTCATTAAACGCGAACTTCTCGATTTTGAATCGCGTCTCAGGCCGGATTGCTACCAGCCCGCCGTCTGTCATTTTGATATGCAAGGTCGCCGACTTCGATGTCACTAGCGTTTCGCCTACACATACCGGGTCATCCTTGGCGAGGGGCCTTGATAACGCGTTGATTTGCGCTTCGACATCGCCCCGGACGGAAATCACTTGGCCGGCAATTCGCATTCCGGTTTCCGGACTGATACCTGTCCCCCCCATGCCGGTACCCTTTGCTACCACTGTACCGCCGATTTCAGTACCGTCGGCTTTGGTCCCATTGCTGTAGGAGCAATTGCTTGAAGCAGCCCACGCGCTACCGCAGGAAGTGGCCAAGAAAGCCAAGAGGATCAAGCTGCGAAATAACGATTCAGTTTGTTTAAGTTTCATTTTTCACCTCTGCTTTGCTAAAGTTATATACGCCAAAATTTGTGCGATATACCGCATTTACATCCCCGCCATCGCGCTTTTGCAACTCGGCAGCACGCTTATTGATGGAATGCAGCGCCCTCATGCCTACGGCACGGGAATAATCTGCCAACTCCCCGATCGAGTCGGCGCTCAGCTTGTCATAGTAGACGCAGCGCTCGAGGAACGAAGGAGTATTCCCCGCAAGATTGTGTACGGTCGCTGCCAGATGGTCGTGGATATTTTGTCCGAAATAATAGATCTTCTCTTCCATGTCCTGAGGCAGGACAAATGCGTCAGTGACTAGATGAACGTTGTCATCCTTGTCCAATGTGACCAGGCCCTGACGCAGCCATTCATCCAGTACCACACGCGCGCGAAAATCCTTGCTGACCGAACGTACCAGCGATTCAAAAGATAAGCCTCCGCCTTGCTTTGCCAGGCGCGGCAGAGGAATTGGCATGGCCGTGTCGTCCAGATATTCCCGATGGCCGCTCCAGATCGTAAGCAGTAACGCGCTCATGGATGCATTTTGCGAGAGATTGAGTTCAGTTGCCGGTTCGTTGCGCAGCCGGCTAATCTCCCTGCGATGAATCCCGGTCAGCAGGCTGATGCGACTGTCTGTCTGTGGTTTGTCGGCCAGTCTGAATTCTTCATCCGCGACTTTTACATAGGCCGACTTGAGCAGTTCACAGCAGGTCTGGAAAGTGATGCCATGCGATAGCAACAGTCGTATCAACGGCCGCAACAAGTAGCGAATGGCCGCTATAACGGGCGGCCGGGATACAGAGTCAGAGATACCGGAAGTTTCCATATATTTATCAACCTTCGAAATCTATATTTTCAATCTAAACCAGTATACTACAAAAATCGCTTGACGTGTGTAATTTACACACATATTATCATGAAAGTGTGTATCTTGCACACATATGCTGGGGCCGATGTTAGCTTCAACATTGTTGAAGAACCTGCTGAAAAGGTGGGTTCTATTGATTATTTAATTATTTCATGGGGGAAAAATCATGTTAAACGAAAAATATATGACAAAACTTGCTACTATTGTGGCAGCAGTGTTTCTGGCAGGCAGTTCCGCGTTCGTGTACGCAGTTCCGGCTGTTCCGGCAATCCCGGCAATCCCGGCAATCCCGGCAGTTCCGGCAGTTCCGGCAGTTCCGGCAATCCCGGCAATCCCGGCAATCCCGGCAGTTCCGGCAGTTCCGGACGTGAGTGCGGCGACAGAAGTACCGGAAGTCCCAGATGTGGCCAA
>Ga0210097_1000199_pt1 | contig 25731 bp, 23 predicted proteins | sample Joice_CattailNLA_2_FD_185521 | JGI IMG/M metagenome (GOLD analysis project Ga0210097, IMG submission 185521) | Wetland microbial communities from San Francisco Bay, California, USA, that impact long-term carbon sequestration - Joice_CattailNLA_D2... | ecosystem: Environmental > Aquatic > Marine...
ACGCCCTGAAGCGGGCCATCCGGAACTGCGAGGTGAAGATCGAGGACGTGTGGGAGCAGTACCGCCAGGTGCCGACGGCAATGGGAAGACCGCAGCCGATTCCTCTGGACGTCAAGGTGATCCTGATCGGCAACCCCGAGATCTATTATCTCCTGCACAATCTAGACGAGGAGTACAGGGAGCTGTTCAAGGTCAAGGCGGATTTCGACAACCGGATGGAGCGGTCGGAGGAGAACATCCGGAAATACGCCGCCTTCATCGGGACGAAGGCAAAGGGGGAGAACCTGTATCCGTTCGATCGATCCGGAGTGGCAAGAGTTGTGGAATACGGGTCCCGCCTTGCGGAGCACAACGAGAAGCTCTCCTCGAAGTTCAGCGACATTTCGAACCTGCTCCGGGAATCCCATTACTGGGCAGCGAAGGACGGCGTCCCGGTAGTATCCCGTGCACACGTCGATAAGGCGATGGAGGAGAAGGTCTACCGTCACAGTCGTATCGAGGACCGCCTGCGGGAGATAATGAACGAGGGAACGTTGATCGTGGAGACCTCGGGGGAAACGACGGGTCAGGTAAACGGACTCGCGGTTCTGAGCACGGGGGACTATTCCTTCGGAAAGCCGTCGCGCATCACGGCGACGGTGTACGCGGGAAAGGGGGGAGTCCTCAACATCGAGCGGGAAACGAAGCTCTCCGGGAAGATCCACGAGAAGGCCGTCCTCATCCTTTCGAACTACCTGGGGAGAATGTACGCCGCACGAAGGCCGATAAGCCTCGCCGCGTCGCTTACCTTCGAGCAATTGTACGGTATGATCGAGGGGGACAGTGCCACCTGCGCAGAGCTTTACGCGCTCCTCAGCGCGATCTCGCAAATCCCGGTACGGCAGGGCATCGCCGTTACGGGATCGATGGACCAGGGCGGGAATGTGCAGCCGATCGGCGGAGTGAACGAGAAGATCGAGGGGTTCTTCTCGCTCTGCCGGCTTCGGGGTCTCGACGGCTCCCAGGGGGTCATCATCCCGGAACGGAACGTCAGGAATCTGATGCTGAGAAAAGACGTCGTCGGGGCGATCGAGGGGGGAATGTTCCGGATTCACGCCATCGATCACGTCGAGGAAGGCATCGAAATCCTGATGGGGATGCCGCCGGGGACACCCGGACCGGACGGAACATTCCCGGAAGGGACGTTTCACCGGCTCATAGAGGACCGTCTCGATGTGCTCCGGGAGGCGTCCAAGAGGGATGAGGGCAAAAAAGAGAGCGGAAAGAACAGGGACAACAACCGGTAACGGGTGGAGGGACGACGTCCCGGAGGAGGAAAAAAATGGCGGACCGGATTCTGAAAACCGAATATTTCAAGCTGGAAACTCCGAACAGGCCGGGGGAGGGGGCGCGGGTCCTCAAGGTGCTGCGCGACGCCAAAGTGAGCCTCGTGGCGTTTACCGGTTTCCCGCAGGGGAGGAAGACCCAGATGGACTTCATCCCCCGGAACGCCGCCGCATTTCGGAAGGCGATGAAACGTGCCGGGTTGCCGGTGAGCGGGAAGAAGACCGTCTTCCTCATCCAGGGGGGCGACCGGGTGGGGGCGATCCACAGGGTCATGGACACGCTCGGCAAAGCCGGGATCAATGCGACCGCCATCGACGCGGTGACGGACGGGAAGGGGCACTATGGCGCCCTCCTCTGGGTGAAGGCGGCGGATGTCCGGAAGGCCGGCAAGGTGCTCGGGGCCTCCTGACGACCTGCGCTTCGAAGGCAAAACGATGCGGTCGAGCCGGCTCGTCATTGCGTTTCTGACGGTACTCCTTTGCGTCGGGGCGGCCCGGGGGGGCGGGGACGCGGCCCCGTACCTCGAAAAACGGCTGGCGATGGTGAGAGACCAGATCGAGAGCGAGGGGATTTCGGATCCCCGAGTTCTCGGGGCGATGCGGGAGGTTCCTCGCCATCTTCTCGTCCCGCCCGAATACCGCCCGATGGCATATGAACCGCGCCCGCTCCCGATCGGCGAAGGGCAGACGATCTCGCAGCCTTACGTCGTCGCCTTCATGACGGAGATCCTCCGACTGAAGCCCGGGGACCGCCTTCTGGAGGTTGGGACGGGTTCCGGATACCAGGCGGCAATTGCCGCGAAGATCGCCGGGGAGGTATTCTCCGTCGAGATTTTTCCGACACTTGCCGATCGCGCGCGAAGAAACCTCGAGTTCCTCGGTTTTCGAAACGTCACCGTCCGCCAGGGGGACGGGTATTACGGGTGGGAAGAGAAAGCTCCCTTCGACGCCATCATCGTCACGTGCGCGGGAGGTCATGTTCCGCCGCCGCTTTTGCGCCAGTTGCGAAAGGGGGGGAGGATGATCATGCCGGTCGGGGGCCCTTTCCTGACCCAGAATCTCGTTTTCCTCGAGAAGGACGCCGACGGCGCCCTCTCCCAGCGCAACGTTCTCCCGGTGGCATTCGTGCGCCTCCTTGGTCACTGACGCCCGGTATGGCCAGGTCGTCCCGGCGGTCTTCCTCGTTTCCGCCGCTTCCCTGGCGAACGAGATCTTCCTGATCCGTTTGCTCTCCCTGCGGTTCTGGCCCCATTTCGTGCCGCTCATCGTATCCCAGGCGATGCTCGGATTCGGCGCCTCCGGCGTCGCCCTCCACCTGCTGCGTCCGCGGATCGCGAAAAAACCAAAACCGGTGTTCGCTTGGGTAGTTATCCTCGCCGCACCGTCGTTCGAACTTGTCTTCCGCGCGTCGCAGCATGTTCCGTTCGACCCCTTTCTGCTTCTGTGGGATCCTTCCTCCTGGCCCGCGTTCGCTCTGTTCTTCTTCCTCCTCGCCGTCCCGTTTTTCCTGGCCGGCGCCGCGGTCGGCATTTCCCTCTCCTTTCCCCTGGGCAGGGCAGGAGTGCTGTACGCCGCGAGCTTCGGGGGAACGGCCGCGGGGGCGGTTCTTGCCCTCCCGGCGTTCCGCCTCGTGCCGACCGAACTGCTCCTGCGGGTCCCCCTGGTACTGGGGCTTCTCGCTTCCGCGTTCGTCCTTTCGTATCCGCACCGTCGGTTTCGCGCGGGACGGGTCCTGTTCGCGGGACTCTCCGTGTTGCTTTTCCTGGTTCCACCCGTCTCCCTTTTGCTGTCCCCCTACAAGGACCTCGCGATTACGCGAAGGCTGCCCGCGGCGCACACGCTTTCGGTGCGCGCCGGCATGACGGGCGACTTCCGGGCTCTTTACGCTCCGGGGATCCACTATGCTCCGGGATTGAGCTTCCGGTTCGAAGGAGAGATACCACCGCAGGCGGCACTGTTCGCAGACGGGGAACTTCGCGGCATCGTTCCCCGGGAGGGAGGAAAGAACCCTCCCGCCTATCTCCGATATCTTCCCCGAGCTCTTCCCTACCGGATCCTGAGACGTCCCGCCGTGGTGCAGTTTTCCCTCCGCGGGACCGAGGGAATACTGATGGCGGCGGGGAACGGGGCGTCCCTTGTCACGGTCGTGGAGCCGGCGGTGGAATACGTCAGGATGATCGAGCACGATCTGTCGGCGTTTTCCGGGGGAATGCCTCCCGGCCTCCGTCTGGAGATAAGAAAGGAGGGCGGGAGAAACTTCCTTGCCCGGAGAGGACGGAAATACGACATCGTCGAACTGTCCGATGTCTCCTCCCTTACGTTTTCCTCTCTGGGGATACACGCAACGGGAGAGACCTACCTTCTTACCCGGCAGGGGATCCGGGACGCCCTTGCGAGGCTCACGGATCGGGGAGTTCTCGCCGTGTCCGGTTGGCTGAAATCCCCCCCAAGGGAAAGCGTAAAAATATTACGCACATTTCGCGCTGTGATCGAGGAGGGGAAAGGGTCCCCGGTTTCGGCGCGATTCATCGTGGTTCGGGGGTGGGGATCGTTCGTTGCCGTTGCGAGAAGGGACCCGTTTACTCCGGGCGAGCTTGCCGCGGCGAAACGATTCTGCCGGGATACAGGATTCGCTATGGTGTGGCCGGAGGCGGGACCTCCGACAGGCAGCCGGAATCCGGAAGAGGCGGGTTTCCGGGAGGCGGTGCACAGCGCTCTGACGGGGCCTCCGGACGGGTCCTCAGGGGAAGGATTATTCGACCTTCGTCCGGTCACCGATGACTCGCCGTATTTTCACCGGTTCCTCCGGCTGCGGTCCATCCCGGCGTTCCGGAGGCTCCTCGGCGCCCAGTGGTTCCCTTTCCTGGAATGGGGCATCGTGTTTCTCGCGTTGTCCCTCGTCGTGTCGGTGATGCTCGCCGCGGTCTTCCTTCTGCTTCCCTTGGTTTTCTCCCGGTCCGGCGGCAGTGGCGGGCCTCCCGTTGTGATCTACTTCTCCGCCCTCGGATTGGCATACATGCTGATTGAGCTTACCTTCCTCAAGATCGGCATCCTCCTTCTCGGCGCCCCCATCCGCGCCGCTGCTGCCGCCATCGGGGGCTTTTCCCTGTTCTCGGGGATAGGAAGCGCGGTATCCGGGAAATGGGAGTCTCCGGCAACGATGAGAAGGTGGGTTTTTTCCGGCATCGCATTCCTCGCCGCGGCGGGGTTTCTCCTCCTTTTCCACGGGGCCCCTTATCTCCTGGCAATGGAGGAAGGAGGGAGGTATCTCGCCTTTCTCGCCGCCCTCGCTCCCGTGGCGTTCCTGATGGGAATGCCGTTTCCCGCGGCCCTGTCCCGGATGACCGTTGCGAATTCCGCGGCCATCCCGTATGCGTGGGGTGTGAACGGCTTCTTCTCGGTGGCAGGTGCGTCCTTTGCCTCGGTAGGGTCCCTGTGGATCGGGTTTCACGCCACCGTCGTCGCGGGCGGCATCCTTTATCTGCTGGCCGGGACACTGTATCTTCGTCTGGAATCCGGGACCTCTTCCGTCCCCTGACAGGTGCGGCGGGATAAGGACGGCCGATCTACTTTTCCCGGATCGCGGACATGATTCTTCGCTGGTAAGCCTCCAGGACTTCCTTCCTGTGGATAATGCCGATCAGCTTCCGGGAATGGGGATCGGAAACCACGGGAAGAATCGCCACGTTCTTGTACCCGAATTTGATCAATACGTCGAACAGGGATTCTCCCGGCGTTACGGAGACGGGGTTTGTGGTAGCGATGTCCTTGACCCGTACGAGGTCCCACAGGCTCTCCTCCATCAGGTAGGGCCGGATGTCCCGGAAGGAGACGACGCCGTTCAGCGCCCCGTCCGTATCGTTCAGGTAGAAGTAGTCGACGTGTTCCGCCAGGAACTTCGTGGAGAGCTGGCGGAAGGAGGCAGAGGAAGGGATCGTATAGACTTCCCTGCGCATAACGTCCTTGACCTTCAGTGTCTTGAGCACCCCCTCCTCCCGCCCCCTCACAAGGTCCACGCCCTTCTTGTGAAGGTGGAGGGTATAAAGGGAGAATCGGGATATCCGCCCGGAGACGAGCATCGCGGAGATCACCGATACGAGCAGCGGAAGAATGACCGCGTAGTCGCCCGTAATCTCGAACAGGATCAGGATGGCGGTAAGAGGAGCTCCCACCACGGGCGCAAGGAACGCAGCCATGCCGATGAGGGCATATCCTCCCACCGAACCCGCGACCGTGGGGAAGAGAGCGTTCGCGGCCGTTCCGCAGAGCGCACCGATCATGCCGCCGATGAAGAGCGCGGGACCAAGGACCCCGCCCGACCCGCCCGATCCGAGAGAGAAGGAGGTGGCGACGATCTTCAGAAACCCGATCCCCAACAGGAGAAGCAAGGGCAGTTCGCCGTGCAGGGCCTGGTCGAGGGCGATTTCGTCGGTTCCGAGGACCTGCGGGAACTTGATTGCGATGATTCCGGTCACCATGCCGCCGATCGCCGCCCGCAGCCATACGGGGATTCTCGAGGAGGAGAATTTTTTGTCCGTTTGATCCAGGGACCGGATGAACAGAATGGCGATCCCCCCGCAGGCGGCACCGAGGACGGCGCAGAAAAGAATCTGGGGGAGGCTGGACAGAACGAAATGCGGTACGTGGAAGATCAGAACGTTCCCGAGGAACGCCCGGGAGACGGAAACGGCCACGACCGAGGCGATCACAATGGGAGGGAAGGTCTGGGCGGAGAAATCCCCCAGAAGCACCTCAAGAGCGAAGAACACTCCGCCCATGGGTGCATTGAAGACTGCAGCGATGCCTCCCGCGGCGCCGCAGCCCACGAGATTTCGCATCCGTTCGCCAGAGACGCGGAGGAACTGGCCGACCACGGATCCGATGGCGGCTCCGATCTGGGCGATCGGCGCCTCGCGGCCGACCGACCCTCCCGAACCGATCGTGATGGCGGATGTGATGGTCCGAAGAGCGACAGTCCGGGGTTTGATGATCCCGCCGCCGAGAGCGATCGTTTCCATGGCGGAGGGGACGCCGTCCCCTTTCGCCTCTTTCGGGAAATAGTGGATGAGGGGACCGATCACCAGGCCGCCCAGTGCGGGGAGCAGGAAGATCAGGTAGGGCGCCGATGCCATGGTCGGGAGGAGAATCCCGAAAAAGAGCAATTTCACGAGACGGATCAGGAGAAGGAAGGAAACCGCTCCCAGGCCGGTGAGGGCTCCGATAACCGTGGCCAGAATGACGAGGAACAGCTGCGGCCCGATGCGGAACCGCTCCACCGTCCGGAAAATCCATTGCCTCGGGAGATCCATCGCCGCGAGGAATGCCATTTGGATCTGTTTTACCATGTGCGCGGGATTCCTCCCGTGACACTCTCCCGGGAAGGGCCGCAAGCCGGGAGACGGAAAGGGTTCCCCCCGGGAAACCACCGGGAGAGGGGGCGTTGGGGATGTAGAGGTATGGTCGCCGGTCCTCCTGCAGGGACTGATTATCTGCGTGCATTCCGACCCGGGGGAATTTGATTTTGGTCAGGAATGCCTGTATGGTAAAGGACCATATTACAACGAGAATTTCTTGTAACACAATGCCCGGGTTCGTTATTCCCGGGGGGATACGATCCGGCGGTATCGGACGGGGAGATAAACCGGGACGGGAATGATCAAGAGGTATACATAGTGAAACCCTCGGAGCTTGCGGAAATCGTTTCCCGCGTATCGGCGGGAGCAAAGCTCATTGTCGTGTCCAACCGGGAACCTTATGTCCATGAACGGGTGGATGATGAGATCCGGGTAGTACGACCCGCGGGCGGGATGGTGACGGCCCTCGAGCCGATCGTCCGGGCGGTGGGCGGCACCTGGATCGCTTACGGAGGAGGAAGCGCCGACCGTCTCGTGGTGGACCCGCAAGGACGGATTCCCCTCCCCCCTGACGACCCGAAATTCACCCTGAAGAGAGTGTGGCTCAGCCGGACCGAGGAAAAGGGATATTACCAGGGGATGTCCAACACTGCCCTCTGGCCTCTGTGCCACATCGTCTATAAACGCCCCGATTTCTCGCGCAGGGACTGGGAAGCCTACAAGACGGTGAACCGGAGATTCCGCGACGCCGTGCTGGAGGAGGCAGGCACTGGTCCCGCGATCGTTTTCATCCAGGACTACCATTTAGCCCTCCTTTCCCGGATGATCAAGGACGCGAGACCCGACATCCGAGTGATCCAGTTCTGGCACATCCCCTGGCCGAACCGCGAGGCATTCCGGATCATTCCGTGGGAAGAGGAACTGCTCGACGGGCTTCTCGGGAACGACCTCCTGGGGTTTCACATACAGCACCACTGCAACAACTTTTTGGAGACGGTGGGAAGAGCGATCGAATCCCTTGTGGATTACGAGCATTTCCGGATCTTCCGCAGAGGGCATCCAACCTACGTCCGGCCGTTCCCGATCAGCGTCGATTACGACCAGATCGGGAAGGACGTCTACACGTTGGAGGTGGAAAGGAGAAAAAATCGTTTTCTCAAGGAGCTGGAAGAAGATGTCCAGGGTACGGTGATCTACGTCGGCGCCGACCGGATCGATTACACGAAAGGAATCCTGGAGCGGATCCGGGCATTCGACCTGATGCTCTCCCGTTATGAGGATACGAGGAAGAAGGTTATCCTGGTGCAGCTGGGCGCCCCCAGCAGGACGGGCGTGGCGGCGTACAGGCAATTGAACGAGGAGCTTTCCGAGGCAGTCGAGCAGATCAACGGGCGTCACCAGACGGAGGATTGGGTTCCCGTCCGTTTCCTGCGGGCCCATCACGACTATTACGCGGTCCTCGCCGCCTGCCGTATGGCTCATGTCCTGCTTGTCACCTCCCTGCACGACGGAATGAACCTGGTCGCGAAAGAGTTCATCTCCGCCCGGACCGACGGGGACGGGGTACTCCTTCTGTCCCAGTACACCGGAGCGTCCCGGGAATTCCCGGACGCGCTGCAGGTCAACCCGTTCGATCTCGACCAGATGGCGGATGCGATGTACGCTGCGTTTCTCATGCCCGAGGAGGAACGTCGACAGCGGATGGAGAGGATGCGCAACATCGTCGAAAAGAACAACGTGTACCAATGGGGAGGGAACATATTTTCCGAGATGGAGCATACCTCCCTGCTGGAGGGGATGCCGTGAGGGAAGGGAAGAGGTATCGCCGTCTCTGGGCCTTCGATTTCGACGGAACCCTTTCCCCCATCGTCCCGGTTCGCACCGAGGCCCGGCTCTACCCCACCTGCCGGTCCCTGCTTCGGGACCTGGCAGGATCCCCCGACACCTTTGCCGCCGTGCTTTCGAGCCGGTCGCTCGACGACCTGGTTTCCCGCGTTCCGGTGCGGGGGTTGTTTCTGGGAGGGGGAAGCGGCCTGGAGTGGCGGCTCCCCCACGGGCAGCGCATATCTCCCGGGCGAGAAACGGAGAAGAGCAGGGAGAAAGCCCAGGCACTCCTTTCTCCCGTGCTGGAGAAGATCAAATCCGTTTCCGGCACGGACATCGAGGACAAGCGCTGGTCCATAGCCGTCCATTATCGGAAGGCCTCACCGGACGCCCGGTCGAGTCTCGCACCTCTTCTTGACGAGGTTCGGCGGCGTAAAAATGTGCGCGTGTTCGACGGCCCCGACGTCGCCGAAATCCAGCTTGTACCCGGGTGGGAGAAGGCGCGGGGGCTTCAGGATATCTGTCATTTTCTCCGGTTCGACCCGTCGGGAGGGCGGATCGTATACGCCGGGGACGACGAAAACGACGGCACCGCCATGCGCTGGGTACTCTCCCGGAAAGGGATCGCCCTGTCCGTGGGAAGCCGCCCCCGGGTTTCCGGGTCGAGGGTCGTCCCGGGCCCCGCGGAACTGGCGCGTCTCGTGCGCTCCCTCGCCTGTCTTTCCGGGAACGACGGGGAGAGAAAACCGTGGATCTAGGCGGATGACCCCTTTCGCAGTGAAAGATTGCGCCCTCCTTGTCCGCATGAGCGGGCTTCCCCCGGCGATCAATCTCCGGGAACTCCGGGAGCGCGTCGCCGCCTGCAGCGAAAACGTCCTGTTTCATCACTTCTGCGAATCGCTGCTCCGGCCCGCGTTCGACCACCCCGATTACCGGAACGATTTCGCGGTCTGGGCGAAATGGTACCTGTCGGACCGGGTGCTCGCGGAGCGCCTGGGCATTCTCGACCCCTATACCGTTAAATCCCTCGAGGAGCTCAGGGCGATCACGCTGGACATCTTCGACGAGAGGCTGAGCGAAGTGGTGGCGATCCCGTCAGCCGCTCCCGGAGACGAGTTCTACTTTCTCGAGGCGACGACCGTCACCTTCGACACGGGGGAACGGGTGAATTCCCCGAAGGAACTCGGAGCGGCCATCCGGAAGATGACGAACGGAAGCATCTTCTTTCATTTCCTGGAGGCGCGTCGCCGCATCCCCGTAGGGATGGACGATTTCTCCGCATGGCTGAAAGGAGAGGAGAAGAAAAACGCGAAGTACATCCGCGCCCTGGGATCGATCGACTTCTATTTCCACAGTCTCAGCAACCTGAAGGAAGAGATCATCGCTGCGCTGGCAAAGGTGGAACGCAAACGGTGAGCATGACGCTATCCGCATACGAGAGGATCGTGGGACCGTCCGCGATTACGCAGTTGTACCGCCTCGGAAAGAGACTCAAGGGGAGACGGATCGTCCATGTGAACTCCACGCGGGAAGGGGGAGGAGTTGCGGAAATCCTCGATTGGATGGTTCCTCTCATGTGCGAAGTGGGACTCAACGCCTCGTGGGAAGTCATCCGGGGGACGGAAGAGTTTTTCGAGGTCACCAAGAACATTCACAACGGACTGCAGGGAAGGCCCGTGGACATATCCCACAGGGACTGGAAGATCTTCCAGGACGTGAACGAGGCCAACATGGACAGGCTGCGCCCGATCCTGAAGAGCGCGGACATCGTCGTCGTGCACGACCCCCAACCTGCGTTCCTCCTGCCGCTATGCGAGGGGAGAAAAGGGAAATGGATCTGGCGGGGGCATATCGACATCAGTCGCCCGTTCCGGCCGGTGTGGAAGGTGTTGCGAACGATGCTGGAAAAGTACGACGGCAGCATATTCTCCATGTGCGAGTTCGCACAGTCGCTTCCCCACACCCAGTTCATCGTCACGCCGAGCATCGATCCGCTGAGCCCGAAGAACCGGGACCTCGAGCCTGCCGAATGCGAAACCGTGAGATCCCGGTTCGGACTCGACCCCGATCGTCCCCTGCTCGTGCAGATCTCCCGGTTCGACCGGTTCAAGGACCCCGTGGGGGTGATCCAGGCGTATCGACTGGTCCGGAAGGTACTCCCGATACAGCTTGTGCTGGCGGGAGGGAGCGCCACGGACGACCCGGAGGGAAAAGCGGTGCTGGAGGATGTCCTGGAGGCGGCAGGAGACGATCCCGACGTTCACGTGCTCGACCTTCCTCCGACCGCGCACGAAACGATCAATGCCCTTCAGCGGCTTGCGGACATCATTCTCCAGAAATCGACGAGGGAAGGGTTCGGACTGACGGTCACGGAGGGTATGTGGAAAGGAAAGCCGGTGATCGGGGGAGACACGGGGGGGATCCGCCTCCAGGTGGTGAACCATTACACCGGGTTCCTCGTGAATACTCCCGAAGGTGCCGCGCACCGGATCCGCTATCTCCTCCATCACCGGGAGCGCATTGGCGAAATGGGGAAAGATGCGCGCGAGTTCGTCCGGGAAAACTTCCTGCTGACCCGGCATCTGCGGGAGTACCTTACCCTGATCCTCGCCCTTCGCGGAGATGTGACCGCAAGGATACTGGAGGTATGACCCGGGAGTGGGCGACTCCCGTTATTTCCGTGCCTCGTAGACCCGAAGGGGAGGCAGGTTGAGCATCTCGTACTCGACCCGCACGAAAGGAAATATCCGGTCCAGGTGGGATTTCAGGTGGTTGTTGGACTGGTAGAATGTCTGGTAGGCCAAAAATTTCCCCCCCGGGCGCAAAGCGGAGAAAGAGTTTCGCAGAATCCGGTTCTTCATGGCATCCGTGAGGAAGGAAAACGGGATGCCCGAAATCACGTAGTCGGCGAAGGGTTTCCCGAATTCCGCCAGAGTGTCGAGTATGTTCGAGGCGCAGCCGTTCACCACTACCGCCCTCGGGTCCCGGATCTTTTTCCGCAGAAGGTCCGCGAAGTTGGTGTTTCGTTCGATCATGAGCAGCAGGGATTCGGGTTTCATCTTTTCCAGCAGGTATTTTGTGAACACGCCGGTCCCCGGGCCATATTCCACGATCAGCCCGCATTGACTGAAGTCGATCTTGCTGCACACTTTTCTGACGCCGAAGTCCGATGTGGGGGTGATGGAGGCGATGTACTTGTCCGACATGAAGTTTTTCACGTACGACAGTGTGCTCATGGTTTATCTCATCCCTCCGCTTTTCCGGGGGTGCCGAAAACACCCTCCGCCCATTCCGGGGTTCGCGACAAGAAGGGCAACCCGGTTATGATAATCAGAAGTACGCAATATGATAAGCAATCGGCGGGACGACCGCCAGTCGAATTTTATCCCTCCCGAACCGGGATCCATCCATTTTGCTTTTTACGAAGCAATAGGACGGACGGCGGCCGGAGAGGGGGATGTTCTTGCTGTCGGGGAGAAAACAGGATGCCCGTACGGTCCTTCACGCGGGCATAAGGAGGGGGCTGACATGTTCCAGGAGTTTCTGAGCCGGGAAATTTTCCGGAACCGGGTCGCGGACTATCTCGTGTTCCTGGTCGTTCTTGTCGTAGGGATCGTGATCATCACGATTTTCAAGAGGCTCGTCCTCGGGCGGCTGAAACAATGGGCGAAAACGACCACCTGGGATATCGACGAATTCATCGTCGATATCGTTCGAAAGATGCTCGTTCCGATCGCCTATTACGGTATGTTTTTCCTGGCCTCGAAAAACCTGGCGATCCCCCCGGTTCTGGAACGGGTAATCGAGATGGCCGGGATGGTCCTGGTTGCCTTCCTGTCCGCACAGGCTCTGATCGCGGTGGCGGGTTTCGCCATCCAGACCTACATTGAAAAATCGGAAAAGGGATCGGGCCGCGAGCGGGCCCTCCAGGGATTAACTACCCTGATACGGGTCGTCGTGTGGGGGCTCGCAACGGTCGTCCTCCTGGACAATCTCGGTTTCCGGATCAACACGGTGATCGCCGGTCTCGGGATCGGCGGCATCGCCGTCGCGCTGGCGGCGCAGAACATCCTGGGTGACCTCTTCGCCTACTTCACCATCATGTTCGACAGACCCTACGAGATCGGCGACTTCGTCATCGTCGGGGAGCACATGGGGGTGGTCAATCAACTGGGGGTGAAGACGACGCGCATCGGAAGCCTCGGCGGGGAGCAGATCATCGTGTCCAACAAGGACCTTACCGATTCCCGGGTGCGGAATTACAAGAGGATGGAGAAAAGGAGAGTGCTGTTCCGGCTAGGGGTCACGTACCAGACCTCCTACGAGATGCTCAAGGAGATCCCGGGGATCATCAGGGGGATCATCGAGGGGATCGAGGACACCGTCTTCGACCGGGCCCATTTCTCCTCCTATGGGGATTTCAGCCTTGTGTTCGAGGTGGTCTATTACGTCGTGGGCAACGACTACAACAAGTACATGAATATCCAGCAGGAGATCAACCTGGGGATTCACGAGGAGTTCGAGAAGCGGGAAATCGAGTTCGCGTACCCGACGCAGACGCTGTTTATTGAAAAAGCTAATAATAATTCAGGTAATTAGAAAGTATTTAAGGGGCACGGAAATATTAACTCGTGCCCCTACTCGTGATAAATTGACTGTTCCTCGATTACTTGGGAACTGGGCCTGTCGGTCTCTTCCCCATTCTGTGAAGGTGGAGGAATAATCCGTAGATCAAAGAAGCATCCACATTCGCGGCAACGGAACAATATCGCTGTTGATTTTGCTTCCTGTAATAATTCTTCACTGAGATGGAGTTCATTGTGACAGTGTAAGCAATCATAGGCCATTAGAATGTCCTCCTATACCGAAAGCTCCTAACCTTTATCGGCAGCCAGTATGGAAAACATTAAGTCTGCCAGGCAGGGTGGCAAGCCGTGCTGTCACTCGTGACAATTATCTGTTTCACATAGAGATCCCTCCCCCTATCGAATAAATCAGCAACATCTCGATGAGGGCGGCAAGGATGAACAGCGGGAAAGCAATTTTAAAGAACATCATGATCCCATGAATGACCTGATAGCCGAACCCCACTAGGTTCCGCTGCCTGATTCGCCTGGCGAAAGTTACGCCAAGCCATAGACCGTAAGACGCTGCAATGATAACCGCAGGGATCTCCAGCACACCGTGGGGTAGCACCGCCTTTGCCGCCTGCACATATCCAACCTTCCCGGAGGTGAACAGATAGGCCACTCCCAGGATGTATCCGTTTGTTGCGACGGCAATCAAGGGAACAAGACCGAACAGGATACCCGACAGGAGTATAGCGAACGACTTGGCCGAGTTGTTGAGGAGAATCACGAAGAACATCTTCCAAGGAGTCAGTGTCAGGAGAGGCTCAAGGGAAGCCTTGATATCGCCAAGCAGATCCATCTTCCCCGGTATGGGGGCAAGGAATCCCGCCAGGAATGTCCCAACGAAGAGACCTGTTAGGGAAACGATGTAAAGGGGTATGTTCCGTTCCTGCATGTTTCAACGATACAGGAAATTCCCGCAAGTGTCTGAAGCGGATAATGTTTTCTGATTAAATAATTCCCGAATCTGTCTTCAATCTGTCACTTTTCATGTTTTAGGATGACACCAAGTGGGTGGCCGTATGGTAGTGTCCCGCGCGTCTCCGTTAATGGCCAGATTGCCCGACGACCAATGTCTTCCTGGTAACACATTCTTCCTTTCACAAGTGAACAGCAGGTATCAGGCAACCTTCAGGCAACCGATTTTCTTTCGATGAAAGGGGTCTGGGATGGTATTCCCTTTTCCCAGAACGGTTTCCTTTTTTCTTCACTCATCCGACCTGTGCCAATATTGGCCACCCTGAATGTGCCCAGAATTCTCCACAACGCCATTTGCGGAGGGAGTGCGAAAAACGTAACTCGCTTTTGGACATGGAAGGAGAGATCCGATGAAACGACTTTTCTCGATTGCTTCCGTCATGCTCCTGTTCTCCGCCATCTTCTTCGTGACTGCGGGCGCAGGGGCGAACATGGTTAAGCACCCCACTCACGGAATGTGGACCGGGACAGATTACTTGGTGGGCCCTTGCCCGGACACTACCAATTTCCCTCCTGAGGCATTTCTGTTCGTAAACATCGGGCAAGGGGTTATGACGCATATAGGTAAGAGCAACTTTGTCTCGGTAGCTTGCGCTTCTTTCACCTCGGAAACCTCTCTGGAGGGTTCGGGGTGGATGATTGTCACCGCCTCCAATGGGGATACGATTCATGTATCGATTGATTTTTCGAATGATCTGAGTGTCACCCCGATTCAATGGATGGAACATGAAGTTATTGAAGGCGGAACAGGGAGATTCGAGGGTGCGACCGGTGAATCCGACACGGAGGGGACTTTTGCACCAGTAACCGATCCCTTCCCGTTCGGGGAATCGATACCGCCGGCATTGTTGCAACCACCATCGCCCTGGATCGGCACTACCGAGGGGTGGATCATGTACTAAACTCCCTTTACCCAGGCATAAGCGGCAATTCTGTATCCATTAGCACAGAGGACGGAGCCGATGGCCCCGTCCTTTTTTTACTTCTCTACCAATTATTTGCCGATCATGAACGATCAGAGTAGGAATGGTCGTATGATGTCTGCCCGGTCTTTTTATAGCAACCTGATTTGCCTTCCTGCGATCCTCCTTCTTGTCGCCATCCCATCGTTTGCTAAAACCATCGAAGGCAAGATCGTAAAGGTTGCCGACGGCGATACGCTCACGGTCCTCGATTCCAACAAGGAGCGATACAGGATTCGTCTTACGGAAATCGACGCACCCAAGAAGAGGCAACCGTTTGGAAACGCATCCAGGAAAAAACTCCGTGACCTGGTTTCCGGGAAAGAGGTCCGTGTCGAGTTCGAGAAGTATGATCGCTACGGGCGCATCGTGGGAAAGGTGTGGGTGACGCCGCCTGATTGTCCGAAGTGTGGGAAGACGCTCGACGGAGGCCTTGCACAGGTCACATCAGGCATGGCGTGGTGGTATAGAAAGTACGCTCACGAGCAGTCAGCCGAGGACCGTGGACACTACGAGGTCGCAGAGCAGGAAGCGAAAGCGAAGAGAGTAGGGCTATGGCAGGAGAAGAATCCAGTTCCGCCATGGGAGTACAGGCATCCATCCCACAAATGATTCCTTGCACACCTCCTCGCTGAAAGGTTCAATAGTCTGGGTTTGTTGCCATTGAGAGAATAGAGAAGAAGGAGAAAAAAAGGAAACTGTAACATTCCCGCTGGGACCACCAAGGAAAACAAGGGGATTTCGGATAAATCCGGAATCCCCTTTTCTCTTTCATTGACTTCTTATCACACTCACCGAATGAAAAAAGGGGCCACACCCACCGAGGATGCGGCCCTCGAAGATTCCCTTGGTGAAATGGATTAATACTTCTTCTCCATCGGTTTCTCCTCCATCGGCTTCTCCGGTGCCTTCTCCACCTTTTTCTTCGGTGCCTTCATTGCGTTGTCCGTAGCGGTTGGTTTCATCTCTTTGCCTTTGTCGGCCGCTAGTGTCACGCCTGCGAAGGCCACGGTGACGAACAGGGCGCAGATCAGGGATAGCACTTTCTTCATCGAAAATACCTCCATTAGAAAATAGGGATGAGACGAATTAGAGCAGATTACACGAAATCCCCTTTAAGGAATACAATTACTTTGGTGTTCCGATATCCCAACAATAACGGTTGGTTATGGTGATACCGTAGCCCCCTTTTTCTTTTCCTCTCCCACTTGATATAGTTCACGTAGAAAACGACTCCACACTTCCACGCCGGAGGTGTAATTGCTCCTCACTCGTGTCAGGCAGATCGCATTACTACTGACGATCCTTTTCATAATGTCTTCTTGCATTTCTCCTTTCGATGAAACGGTGACGGTCTATCCCACAAGAGAAACTATTTCCGGAAAGCAGATCACTTCAAGGAGGATTGCCTTCAAGGCATCAATCGAGACACAAAAGGTTGTGTACTGGTACCCAGGATGGCGTGACCCCCCCCAAAGACTCATAAACTGCAAAGTTTATGATGAGGACAACTGGGCGGGGGAGTACATCGACCATTCCGGGAAAGTTGAAATGGAAGGAGGAATGATCGTGGGTTCCACTCCAGGCATTTCCTACGTGAGTTCCTTCCACTGGTGGTACCTGCATATCAAGGAGAAGTATTTCGTGAACCCAAAGTAGGAGGCCGTCCCGCTTTTTGCCCATCTATGCGGAAGAAGAGATTGGTTCCTTGTCGGAACCGTTTGTCTCTCGGTTGACTGTCGCCTTTCGCCGCCTCGCAAGAAGTTTCTTGGTTTCGCAAGTCAGACAGGATGAGCCGCTAAACCTCGGGACCGTGATCCGGTACGTCCCGCACGTTTCGCAAAGGGGGGTATAGGTTAGTTTTGCATACCCGACGCAGACGCTCTTCCTGGAAAAGGTCGCGCAGGCATAAAGAGAGATGGCGGCGGCAAGCCTCCCGCCCGTGGGAAAGCGCGCGGGATCGGTGTTCCGTTAGCCGCTCTCCCGGGATTCGAGCCATCGCTCCGCGTCGATGGCGGCGCGACAGCCGCACCCGGCAGCGGTCACCGCCTGCCGGTAGACGATGTCATGGACGTCGCCTGCGGCGAAGACCCCCTCGACGCTGGTCATCGAGCCGTTCCGGAGAACGATGTACCCCTTGTTCAACTCGATCTGCCCTTCGAGGATCGCGGTGTTCGGTTCGTGCCCGATCGCTATGAAGACCCCGTTGGTCTCCCTCGTCTCCTCTTTCCCGTCTCTCGTATTCCGGATCTTTATCGCCGAAACCTCTTTCCTTTCCGGGTCCAGGATGTCCGTGATCACGGTGTCCCAGAGAAACCGGATCTTTTTGTTCTTCCTGGCGCGGTCTGCCATGATCTTGGAGGCCCGAAGCTGGTCGCGCCGGTGAATGATCGTGACCCTGCTCGCGAACTTCGTGAGGAAATTCGCTTCTTCGACAGCGGTGTCCCCGCCTCCCACGACGATGACGTCCTTCTCCCGGAAGAAAGCGCCGTCGCACGTCGCACACGTGGAAACGCCCCGCCCGAGCAGCTTTTTCTCGGAATCGAGGCCGAGCATCTTGGCGGAGGCTCCCGTTGCGATGATCAGGGATTCCGCCTGGTAGGTGTTCTCCTCGGTCTTCACGGTGAAGGGGGAATGACCAAGACGCACCTCGGTCGCCCTCTCCATCCGGTATTCCGCCCCGAAACGTTGCGCCTGCTGTTTCATGATTTCGACGAGTTCCGGTCCCTGGATGCCGTCCCGGAAGCCGGGGAAGTTTTCCACTTCGGTCGTGAGGGACAACTGCCCCCCGGGCTCGTGTCCTTCCAGAACCAGCGGGGAAAGGTTCGCCCGCGCGGAATAGATGGCGGCCGTGGATCCGGCGCACCCGGACCCGAGGATGATCACCTTGTACGCCATGGTCGCTCCTCCAATGGGTTTGCTGCCAGGGCAAGTGTGGCCCCCGCGGGGAATTGTTGTCAACCCCGCTCTCCGTATTTCGCCAGGGGGGAATCCTCCCGGGGACCGGCGCATCCAACTTGGTGAAAGAACTTTGCCAATAACACGGAAAGGAGTAATTCTCATGTGCAAGACGTGCGGATGCGGCGGAAAGAAATAGGGTAACGGCAATTCATCCGGGGACCGTTTATCGGGGGGAGGGAATGACCTCCCCGTATTTTTCAGGAAACAATCGGGGGACGGGAGGAACTTTTTGCTGAAGCTTGCGGAACTCATGAAACCCGGCGGGAAAGGCGTAATGGCGACGGCCAATGCCGACGGATCGGTGAACACGGCCATATACGCCCCCCCGCACCAGGGCGACGACGGCACGGCGGTCTGGGGGATGACCGAGGGACGTACCAACAGGAACGTCCGGGGGAATCCGAACGCCTCGTACCTCTACATTGCTCCCGGCAATGGATACCAGGGGGTGAGGCTCACTCTGAAGCTCAAGGAAATCCAGGATTCAGGGGATCTCCTCGAGACGATACGATCCCGTACGAGGCAATCATCGGGGGAGGCGGCGGCAGTTGCGGTCAAGTACGTCGTTTTCTTCGAGATCGTTGAGGAGAGACCGCTTGTTTGAGGTTTTCCCCCCGGGGATCCGGAAGCGAAAGGCGGATTGGCCGGGAAGGTAATATCCATGAATCTCCCACGTCCCTGTTTCCTCTCTCTGCTCTCTACCGGTCGTTTCCTCCGCTGACCGTACCGCCGATTCCCGCCTCGACTCGGTACGCCTTCCTCCCGCTTCACCGATCTCTTTGCGTTGATTAACCTCTTGGCGTGCGGAAAAACCGGAATAGAATGGGAAGAAAGACACCGAAAAACGCGTACAGAAAAGGGGAGACACGTGAAGAGAAACCTGTTCATCCCTGTTTTGGCCGTTCTCCTGGCGGGAGTTTTCCCGGGATGCAAGCCTCCCCCCGGAAAAGAGGTGAAGATCGGCCTGATTACTCCTCTATCGGGAGATGTCAAGACCTTCGGCGAGTCGGTGAAAAACGCTTTCGAGATCGCGGTAGGAGAGGCGAACGCCAAAGGGGGCGTGGCAGGCATGAAGATCGTTCCTGTCATCGTGGATGACAGGAACGACCCCACCGAGGCGAGCAATGCGGCGAACCTCCTCATCAATCAGCATGGGGTGAAGGCGATTGTCGGTTCGGTCACGTCGAAAACGACCATCCCGGTCTCCGATCTCGCCCAGAGCTTCCGGATCCCCACGATCACGGGTACCGCGACGAATCCGAAAGTTACCGTTGCGGACGGAAAACGGAAGGACTATATGTTCCGCGCCTGTTACACGGACTCCTTCCAGGGGACGGTAATGGCGAAATTCTCCCGGGACGAGCTCAAGGCAGCGACGGCCGCCATTCTCTATGACGTTTCGAATGACTACTCCAAGGGGATTGCCGAGGTGTTCCGGGACTCCTTTACCCGCATGGGGGGAGAGGTGGTCGCCTTCGAATCGTACGGAAAGGACGACGTGGACTTCTCGGCACTGATCACAAAGGTAAAAGCCGCGAAGCCGGATGTCCTCTTTCTTCCCGATTACTACAACAAGGTCGGTCTCATCGCGAAGCAGGCAAAGGAAAAGGATTTGAAAGCGAAACTGATCGGGCCGGACGGCTGGGATTCCCCGGAACTGGTGAAGGTGGCGGGGGATGCGATCGAGGGAGGGTACTTCTCCAATCATTACTCCCCGGAGGATACGCGCCCCGAGGTGGTGAACTGGGTGAAGAAGTACCGGGAGAAGTTCGGCCAGACCCCGGACGCCCTGGGGACCCTTGCGTACGACGCCACCAACATGCTGCTGGAAGCGATCCGGGAGGCGGGAAGCGACGACCCCCGCAAGATCCGGGATGCACTTGCGTCGCTCAAGGGGTTCGAGGGGGTGACCGGAAAGTTCACGATGGACGAGAACGGCGATCCCATCAAGAGCGCCGTCATTATTCAGATCCGGGACGGGAAGCAGAAATTCCTCCAGGTCGTCAATCCCTGACCCCGTAGACCGGGAAAAGAACGATCGGCCGGGCGGTCTTTGCGCCACCCGGCCTTCTTTTTTTTCTTTTGCCGAAAAAGGGGACGAAGCGATACATTCCGCTTATGGATTATTTCGTCCAGCAGTTGATCAACGGTCTGCAGCTCGGGTTCGTCTACGCGCTGATCGCCCTCGGCTACACCATGGTCTACGGGATCGTGCGGCTGATCAATTTCGCCCACGGGGATGTTTTCATGGTCGGCGCCTTCATCGGTCTTTACACCATCGAACGGTTCCAGTGGCCGCTCGCCGCGGTGTTCGTTTCCGCCATCGTCGGGTGCACGGTCCTCGCGGTGCTTATCGAACAGTTGGCATACCGCCCCTTGCGGCACGCCCCCAAGATCGCCTCGCTGATCACAGCGATCGGAGTCTCGCTGTTTCTCGAGTATTTCACGAGCCTGAGGCAGGTATTCGGCCCCAACTACTACTCCTTTCCTCGCCCCTTCCCGGTGGTCAGCTGGGATTGGTACGGCATCCTGGTGACCAATATCCAGGCGGTCATCTTCCTCGTCACGATTCTTTGCCTCCTCCTGCTCCAGTTCATCGTTTTCCGGACGAAGATGGGCAGGGCGATGAGGGCGGTATCGTTCGACTACGTCACCGCCGGACTCATGGGGGTAAACGTCAACATGGTGATCTCCTTCACCTTCGGGCTTGGGGCTGCGCTGGCAGGCGTGGGAGGGGTCTTGTACGGCATCGCGTATCCCCAGGTGAACACGTTCATGGGGTTCATGCCGGGGCTCAAGGCGTTCACCGCCGCCGTTCTCGGCGGGATCGGCAACATCCCCGGCGCGGTACTGGGGGCGCTCATCATGGGGCAATCGGAAACGATGGTCTCTGCCTACCTGTCTTCCACGTACCGCGACGGAATCGCTTTCGTGATTCTCATCCTGGTGCTCCTGTGGAAACCGACGGGCATCCTCGGTACCTCCCGGACCGAAAAGGTCTAGGCCTCTTAATGCGTCTTCTCCGGAGCCTGGTCAAGACCGTCGCCGCGTACGCGTTTCTGGCAGGGAGCATCTCGCTTCTGGCGGAAGCGGGGTTTGTGAATCCCTACTGGGTCCAGATCCTGGAGCTTGCGTGCATCGTGGCGATTTCGGCACAGGGCCTGAACCTCATCTACGGCTATGCCGGCCTGTTTTCGCTCGGTCATGCGGCGTTCTACGGGATCGGCGCCTACACGGCCGCCTACCTCATGAAGACGTACGGGGGGCAATCGCAGGCGGCATTCCTCGCCGCGCTGCTCGCGGGGGGGGGCGCCTCGGCCTTGGTCGCCTATCTCATCGGATTGCCCACGCTGCGGCTCACCTCGGACTACCTGGGGATCGCAACCCTGGGGTTCGGGATCATCATGAAGGTTGTCTTCGACAACGCCGACGGTTTCCTTCCCGAGCTGGGGGGAGCCCGGGGGATGACCGGGATCGCGAAGATGACGACCATTCCCTGGGCGATTTTCTTCCTGCTCGCCTCTCTCCTCGTCGTGCGCAACACGATCCACTCCAGCTACGGGCGGGCGATCCTCTCGGTCCGGGAGGACGAGATCGCCGCCGAGACGATGGGGATCGACACGTTTCGTTACAAAATGGCCGGATTCGTAACCGGATGCGCCTTCGCCGGGGTGGCGGGGGGCCTCTACGCGCACTTGTATGCCTTCCTCCACCCGAGCAATTTCGATTTTTTCAAGTCGATCGACATCCTGATCATCATCGTCCTCGGGGGTCTGGGGAACATGAGCGGGACGCTTGTCGCTTCGTTCGGGTGGATCTTTCTCCTGGAGGGGCTGCGGGTCATTCTTCCTCCAGGGTACGTGGAGCTTCGATGGGTGCTGATCCCCGCCCTGCTGATCGTCACCATGCTCATGCGCCCGCAAGGCATTTTCGGGGCGTATGAATTTCCGTTTCTCCGGGGAAAGGGTACCCGATGATGCTCGAGGTTCGCGGGCTCACCAAGCATTTCGGCGGCATACGGGCGGTGGATGGCGTCGATCTTCTTCTCGGGAAAGGGGATCTCGTCGGTCTCATCGGTCCGAACGGATCGGGAAAGACCACCGTGTTCAACCTCGTGACCGGGATCTATCGTCCCGATACCGGCTCCATTGCGCTCGAGGGAGAAAACCTCGTGGGGATCCCACCTCACCGGATCAATCGACTCGGGATCGCCAGGACGTTCCAGAATACCCGCCTCTTCCGTAATCTGACCGTCATGGACAACGTACGGATAGCCCACCATTCGCACCTGGAGTACGGACCGCTGGCGGCACTGTGTCGGACCAGTCGATATTACATCGGCGAGAAAGAACTTCATGAAAAGGTGGAGAATTTTTTATCTATCTTCTCGCTTCATAACAGAAAATACGAGATGGCAGGAAGCCTGTCCTACGGCGACCAAAGGAAACTGGAGATTGCAAGGGCTCTCGCATCGGAACCCAGAGTTCTCCTGCTCGATGAACCGGCAGCGGGGATGAACCCTTACGAGGTGGGAAGGTTGATGGAATTCATCCTCCTGATCCGGGAACGGTTCCGGCTATCCATCCTGCTGATCGAACACCAGATGAGACTGGTCATGGGCATATGCGAACGCCTGGCCGTTATGGATTTCGGGCAGGTGATCGCACGGGGCGTTCCCGCCGCGATCCGGGAGAACCGGAAAGTGATCGAAGCATATCTCGGGGAGGACATATCGATCGAATGACAAGATACAACGTATTATACAACGGATGAGAATATGCTCTTATGTATTGAAAATATAGAAGTATATTACGAAAATATCCGCGCCTTGCACGGTGTTTCCCTGACCGTTGGCCAAGGAGAGATCGTTTCCTTGATCGGAGCGAACGGTGCGGGAAAGAGCACCATTCTGAAAGCGGTGTCCGGGATCCTTTCTCCTCGATCCGGGAGGATTCTCCTCGGTGGCAAAGACCTGGTCGGGGTTTCCCCGCACAGGATCGTCAGGATGGGGGTATCCCTGGTACCGGAGGGACGGGGGATATTCGCGAATATGACCGTTCGGGACAACCTGGAGATGGGCGCGTTCACACGGGACTCCCGGGAGGAGATCGAGAAAAGCGTCGCGAAAGTGTTTTCCCTGTTCCCCCTGCTGAAGGAGAGAGCTTCCCAGTCGGCAGGCACGCTTTCGGGCGGAGAGCAGCAGATGCTCGCCATCGGGCGGGCGATGGTCGCCAAACCGGCCGTCGTACTGCTGGACGAGCCTTCCATGGGTCTTTCCCCGCTTCTGGTGAGGGACATATTTCTTCTCATCCGGGAAATCAACCGTGCCGGGACGACCATCCTTCTCGTCGAACAGAACGCATTCATGGCACTCGCAGTCGCCCACCGGGCATACGTACTGGAAACGGGCGCTATTACCCTGACCGGAACGGCATCCGAACTTCGTCAGAATGAGAAAGTGCGCGCAGCCTATTTGGGTGATGTTTCGGAATAGGGTGGGCATCCGGACCCAGGGACAGGAAAATGTCGTGCGGCGGGCAGGCGGGGGCCAGATCGAGGGAGGAAAGGCCTTCGGCGAGGCCCGATCAGGAATCCGTCAAGAGGGCTCCCCGTACCGGCCGGACAAAGCCTCCCTTTTGAAGATTCGCATCAGCAGGAAGACGGCCGGAAACAGGAGGACCGCCCCTGCCGCGAGGAAGAAGAGCAGGAGGCGAAGCGTGGAAGGGGAGGACGCGGAAGAAGCGAAGGTAATGGCCGGCCGGGCGAGGAACGGAAACTGGGCCTGACCCCAGCCGAGAAGGATCAGGGCGACCTGGGCGGCGGCGCAGATCCGGGCGAGGCGGTATGCGGAAATGACCAGGGAGACGCATGCACCCAGGGTAGCGGTTGCGTTGAACATCACCAAGCTTACAAACCAGTCGCTTCCCGTAAGTGCTCCGTGGAAGTCGGGTGCTCCCGAAGCGGCGATGACCGGGACGAAAACAGACAGCAGGATGACCATCGCTGCCGACCACAGGGCGCGGCTGCGGAAGTCGCTCCGCAGGTCGGGGTCATCCGTTTCCATGATGAGGTAGACCGCGGCCAGGTAGGAGAAGGCGGAGAGGGTGAGGACCCCTACCGAAAGCGGGAAGGGTGCGAGCCAAATCGACGTATCTCCGGTGAATGTCAGCGGTTCCGAGGGGATTCGTCCGGAAGAGAGGGCTCCGATCGTGACCCCGAGCAGAACCGGGGTGACGAGGCTTGCCCCCGCGAAAAGAGTACCCCACCGACCCGCTCCGTGTTCCTCGTGCAGATGATACGCATGAAACGCAAAGGCGGCTCCCCGAATGACGATCCCGGCGAGCAGCAGGGTAAGCGGCACGAACAGCACGGTGGAGATTGCGGCGAATGCCGGGGGGAAACCGGTGAAGAGGATGACGATCGCGACAATGAGCCAGATGTGGTTCGTCTCCCAGACCGGCCCGATGGCGCGTGCGATCAGGCGCCTCTGGGCATCGGCGCGGGGCCCCCGTGCCAGGAGGTCCCAGACCCCCCCGCCGAAATCGGCGCCGCCCAGCAGGGCGTAGAGGATGAGGGATCCGAGAATGCTCCCTGCCAGAATGGAAGGAAGGGAGAGCATCCTACCCGGGCTCTCTGCCGCCTTGCTCTTCGAGAGGGAAGGCGGGGCTTGCCGAGACCTCACGCCTGAGCAGCCAGGCGGCGGAGATCCCGAGGGCGAGGTAGAGAAGGGAGAAGAAAGCGAAGGGGATCGCGAGTCCCCCGACCGTGGTGACCGCATCCGCCGTGCGCATCACTCCGTGAATGACCCACGGTTGCCGGCCGAGTTCGGTCACGACCCAGCCCGCCTCCACCGAGAGGATTCCGAGCGGTCCGCAAGCCGCGACGGCGAAGAGAAAACGGCGGGTGTACAACCATTCTCTCCTCCTCCAGGCAAACAGGGCCGAAAGAAGGGCCAGGACGCTCAAGGTCGTCCCGGAGGCCACCATGAACTGGAACGCCAGGTGGACCGGAACCGGATTTGGCCACTCGTCACGGGGAAAGGCCGACAATCCCTTTACTTCCGCGTCGGGGTCGTGAAAGGCGAGGAGGCTCAACGCCCGCGGGATCTCGATCGCGAATCTCGTCGTCCGGCCGTCAACGTCGGGGATCCCGCCGATGCGGAGAGGTGCCCCCCGTTCGGTGCGGAACTGCCCCTCCATGGCGGCGAGCTTCGCCGGCTGGTGGCGGGCGATGAACCGCGCGTTGAAATCCCCGCTCACGGGGAGCAGGATCGCCGCAACGCCTCCCACCCAGAGGGCGATTGCGAGCGCCCGGCGGTGGAACAGGTTTCCCCTGTCCCGGAGGAGCATGAAGGCATGGATCCCCGCCACCGCGAACCCGGTTGCGGCGAAAGCGGCGAGGGTCATGTGCGCCGTCTCCGTCTTCCATGCTGGGTTTAGCATCGCGGCGAGGGGAGAGATGTTTACCGGTATGCCGTCCAGCAGGGCAAAGCCGGCGGGGCTGTTCATCCACGCGTTCGCCGTGACCACGAAGATCCCCGACAGGATTCCTCCGAGGGCGACGGCCACCCCGGAAAGCAGGTGGAGAAGGGGAGAAACCTTGTCCCACCCGTAAAGATAGATCCCGAGGAAGATCGCCTCGGCGAAAAAGGCGAACCCCTCGAGTGCGAATGGAAGCCCGATGATCCCCCCGGAGA
>Ga0210097_1000201_pt1 | contig 25687 bp, 27 predicted proteins | sample Joice_CattailNLA_2_FD_185521 | JGI IMG/M metagenome (GOLD analysis project Ga0210097, IMG submission 185521) | Wetland microbial communities from San Francisco Bay, California, USA, that impact long-term carbon sequestration - Joice_CattailNLA_D2... | ecosystem: Environmental > Aquatic > Marine...
ACCCTGGTGGCCTGGAGGAACTGTTCTTTGGTTGAACCTATTTGGGCAAAGACTTTATCGGGAATCTTGCTGGTGCCAGACTCGAGTCCGGATACGATTTCGTTAAGGACCCACAGATTCAAATCCAGTAATTTGACTTCCCAGTCGGGCAGTTTTCGTTCGACATAACCTTTCAGCATCGCGATACCAAGCGGAGGTGATGTTGACACGGTTACCGGGGGGAAAATCAGAACCAGCGTCTTCTTGGAGGTTTCCATGGTGTTTCCTTGACTAAACAACCACCGGCTAGTGCCCGTGAGTTTGAATTGCGGACTGAAAGTCCGGGTTCGCGCCGATTGTAAGACGCATCTTGAACGGGTTACATTTTGAAATCATCATTTAGTATTAGCTAATATTATGATTACCAACATGTAAGTACCCTACCATGGAAGTATGTTATTTGCAATTTACCCTATTCATATCCCTACTGAAGACCGCGATCACGAAGCAATGATTCAAAGCTTGTAACCATATAATTTAATATCAAAATTGAGCAAATATTGACATTCAAATCAATGCTCGAGCCGAACGCCCCCAATCTATAGCTATCTATATATGTGGAAGATTTCTCTGGCTAGGTTTTGTGATGGGAAGCATGATGGCTGGGTATCATGTCGGGCAGCATTGACCCGATAAACATCCCCGATAAACTGAACAGCAAACCGATCAACTGCGGCGGCCAGTACGTTTCCGGCTTTAAATATTCCATAGCCAGCCAGGCGCCCACCCCCAGCACGATGGATAGCATGGCACCCTGATTGCTGGCACGCTTCCAGTACAAACCGAATGCCAGCGGCACAAATGCGCCGACCAGTGTCACCTTGTATGCATCTTCCACCATGCCGAAGATCGTCGATTCAGAATTCATCGCAAACCACAGGACTATTCCGCCGAAAGTCACGAGGATGACGCGCATCGTGCGCAGCAACTGTTTGTCGCTCATGTGCTTGAGCGCGAAGTGTTTGAGGATGTTCTCGGTAAACATCACAGAAGGGGCGAGCAGCGTCGCAGACGCGGTGCTCATGATCGCCGACAGCAACGCGCCGAAGAACAGCACCTGCGCGATCAAGGGGGTGTGGTTCATGATCAGTTGCGGCAAAACCATCTGCGAGTCTTCCGCAATCAGCTTGTTAAACAATGCCGGGTCTATCAATGTAGCTGAAAAAGCCAGAAACATCGGGATGAACGCGAAACAGAAATAGAGCACCCCGCCCAGAACCGAGCCGCTAACCGCAATCTTTTCAGTTTTGGCCGAAGTCATGCGCTGAAACACATCCTGCTGAGGTATGGATCCGAGCATCATGGTAATGCCCGCCCCGATAAAGGGGATCCACGCTTCCATACCACCGCCTTCCGGAAAGAACTTGAGCTTGCCGGAAGCCTGTGCCTGGCTGACCACGTTGCTCACCCCGCCCGTCTCTCCGCTGATCAGGAACGCGATCAGCACCAGGGCCGCCATGATCACAGTCATCTGCACGAAATCCAGCAATGCCACAGACCACATTCCGCCGAATATCGTATAACCGAGCACGATGGAAATGCCGATGACCATGCCGGCCGGCTGGGAGATGGCACCCCCGCTGACCATATTGAACACCAGCCCCAGCGCGACCACTTGTGCGGACACCCAGCCCAGATAGGAAATCATGATGAACACCGTCATGATCAGCTCCACAGTTCGGTTGAAACGTACGCGGTAAAAGTCGCCGATGGTGAGCAGATTCATGCGATACAGCAGCGGCGCAAAGAACAGCCCGGCGATGATCAGGCACAAGCTGGCACCAAAGGGATCGGCAACCACGCCGGACAATCCTTCCTGCACGAAGGTTGCGGAAATACCCAGCACTGTTTCTGCACCGAACCAGGTGGCAAACACCGTCGCGGTGACCATCGGCAAGGGCAGGTGGCGCCCCGCTACAACGAAATCCTTGGAATTATGGACTCGGGTCGAGGCGTACAGACCCACCCCTACGGAGAACATCAGATAAAGGACAACGAACCAGATCAGCATTATGGATATCCCCTAACAATCATTGTGCGGCGGATTTTATCAGCCTTGCAGGAATTCTGGACAAAGAAAAAGCCACCGTTTTAAAGTGGCCCTTCGCATTGTGAAAGCCAGCGGGTTACAGTTCTTTTGCGTGCGCAGCCAGATATTTAGCCACGCCTTCTGTGGAAGCATCCATGCCTGCCTTCCCCTTGCTCCAGCCGGCCGGGCATACCTCGCCATGTTCTTCGGTGAATTGCAGCGCATCCACCATACGCAGCATTTCGTCGATATTGCGTCCCAGCGACAGATCGTTGATCACCTGATGGCGGACTATACCGGCGCGATCGATCAGAAATGAGCCGCGATATGCCACACCTTCTTCGGCTTCCACATCGTAAGCCCTGCAGATCTCGTGCTTGATATCAGCTACCAGCGGGTATCGCACCTGACCGATTCCGCCGTTGTTGATCGGCGTGTTCTTCCATGCCAGATGTGTGAAATGTGAGTCGATCGAAACACCGACCACTTCCACATTGCGTTTCTTGAATTCGTCGAGGCGATGGTCAAAAGCGATGATCTCTGAAGGACAGACGAAGGTGAAATCAAGCGGCCAGAAGTATACGACCGCGTATTTTCCCGAGATGTGCTTCTTCAAATTGAAATTCTCATTGAAGTCGTTGTTGCCCATCACGGCCACAGCGTTGAAATCGGGCGCTTCTTTGCCGACGAGTACTGCCATGTTCATCTCCTGAAAGTTTGTTATTCCGAAAATAACTGGGCCTTTGCAATCACGGGGTTCAAACTGCAAAAGCTGCATAATTGATTTGCACAGTATAAACGGTCGTCAACCAACATTCCGGCCGACTGAGGTCTCCACTACAACCTGGCTGGCCCGGGACCTCCGGTCAGTGTAAAAGCGCCCGTTGCTTGTTGATGATCTCGATTGCCATGTGTATCGCGACAGCACAAGCGACATACAACAATGCAAATGAAACATACGAGGAATAATATTGAGCTACACGCGAAGCGTATTCTGCAGCACTCATATCGGCAAAGCGGCCGGAGAACAAATAGAACGTTGCATTGGAAAAAAAGAAGGCGAAACTGCTGGCCGTCCATGCCGCCAAAGCCAGTCCGAACAGGTCCCTGCCTTCCAGACCCTTCATTCCGAGTCGGCGTGCAAACCACCCGCCAACCAGCCACAGGCTGGCATAAGTCGGGATGAGGAACCAATAGGCAGTAGTCATGCACCAGTCGCTGATGCCCTGAACTGAAGTAGCGTAGAAGTCGATCAAGCCAGCCTCCAGGATCAGCGCGAAAAAGAATATGGCGGAAGAGCGTGCTGATCTGGCCAGATACAGGCCACCCAGGAAAAACACAGCATACGAAGCATCGGGCAACGAAACTGCCGAGCCGAAGTGATTGAATCTTGTAGCGGCCATCAGTACCGCAAGCGCTGCGAAAATTGTGATGGTTCTGGTTCGAATGTTGTTCATCTCTTCTCCTGAGTCGATCCGGTATTATGGTGAAACAGTACACCAAGCCATACAAAAAGCAAAGGGTATACGCCCCTCAATATTTATTGAATCTTCTGAAACGTCCGCCGATGCGATCACAAGCATAGTTTATTGCTGATAGTTCAAACCCGCAAAAAGTGTTCGCCCCAGCGTGTTATAGCCATCCACCAGCATATAGTCCCTGTCGAACAGATTGTCGGCACGCAAGGACAGCTTGAGTTGCTTGCTCAGCATATAACTGGCCGAGACATTCACCAGGCTGTAACTCGCCAATGTCGTGCGCGCAAAGGGTGGGTTGATGTCATAATCTTCGCGCTTGCCGGAGTATTTCCAGCCGGCACCCGCTTCCCAGTTTCCGAAATGTCGTGTCACCCCCACATTGATGAAGGATTCTGCGCGGCGCAACAATAATTCGCCGGTCGTAGTATCGCGCGGATTCTGCATCGTAACGTTGGCATTCAAACCGGTGTCGCCAAACTTGCCGGCATAACTCAATTCTGCTCCGTAAATGCGGGCCTGTTCGATATTCATCAGCAGGAAATTCTGGTAAACGATCAGGTCGTATATTCGATTATTGAATAAGACGATTCCGGCCTGGTGTACTCCGGACGCATATCGCAAACCAATCTCCTGGTTGATCGCACGCTCCGGAAGCAGATCGGGGTTGCTGCCCCATATTGGCGGGGCATACATATCGTTGAACGTAGGCGCCTTGAAGGCATTGCTGATGCTTGCCGATACACGCCACTCATCCGCGAATGGCCATCCGTAACCCAACATACCGGTATTCTCGGTGCCGAAGTCTGAATATCTATCCTGGCGCAGGTTGATTTGCACCTGCTGAGTCCCGTATTCGCCCAGATAACCGCCCAACAGGCTGTTCACTGTGCGTTCGGTCTGGGAGTACTGTATGTCCGAATCGACCGTTTGCACCAGGCGTTCAACCGCAAGATTGACACGCCGATTTTCGTCAATTCGCAATTCGTTCTGCCAGCTCAACTGATTATTGGCCGTCTTGATGCGTCCATTTTCAATACCGTCCAGATAATCCTTGCTGTCGTCGATACCGAGCGCCCAATTCAATTTGCTATGCCACTGATCATTTAATTGGTCGTCCGAAGCAAGCGAGTATTTTTCAAGCGCGACCTTGGTGCTATTAACTTCCGTAGGTACACCGTATGCGTCGTCATACTTGCTGTCGCCGTAGGTGCCAAACAATGCTGCAGTCAATTGGTGGTCGGTATTGAATGCGTGTTTCACTTGCGCATCGAAATTAATGTTGTCGTAACCATCATTGTCCGGATTGGCATTGGGAGCAATGGCCGTATTGATTGCGGATAACCCATCGGTTTTTACCGCTCCGGCATTTATGCTGTACGAATCTGCATCCGTACTTCCCGAAAATCCTGCAGCCAATCGCATTGTGCCGTGACTGCCGAGACCACCGCTGGCGTTAACCGCCGGCGCGCCATGTCCCTGTTTGGTAAATATCTGGATAACACCGCCGATGGCTTCGGATCCATACAAGCTGCTGACATTGCCGCGCACAACTTCGATACGCTCGATATTGTCCAGCATGATATGTTCGAGCGCTGTTGTCCCGGAGGTCGCGGAATTGATGCGCACCCCGTCCAATAACACGAGTACGTGGTCTGAATTGGTTCCGCGCATGAAAGTGCTGCTCACATTGCCCAGCCCTCCGCTTTGCGTCACCTCGACGCCCCCCAATGTGCGCAACAAGGTCGGCACGTCTGCAGCGCCAGAATCACGAATCTGCCGCGCGTCAAGCACTGTCGTGTCGGTGATGGTTGTATCCAATGCCTGTGTCATCCGTGCGGGTGTCACGATCATCAATTCCATCGGTATATCGGCATTGGCGGCGAAAGGATACGAAAGCGCACAGAACAGTGCAGCCGCAATCAGCAATTGATTCATTTTTGTTTCCGGGTAAGTTCCAGGCGTCCCCGCTGGAAATCAATAATCAGGAAACACGACGGGCAGAATATTCAGAACATTGACGACGATGTCGTCTTGTATTGTTCCGATGCGCCACCCGCAGCATCTCCGCTTACTTCCAGGCCGGTATCCGGGCTCGCAAGTCTTGATTTGCCGCCTTCCCATGATCTCTCACAGTGGCGTATTGGCAAATCCACACTCACTTACCGTTGCGGGGGCAGCTCAGGATTAAAGAACTGATGTTCTTGCACCTGCTTCCCGTTTAACTCACCTGCACGCAGACGAGCACCTCAAAGCGGGGCGCACTTTACCACAAACCTATTCCATCATAGTGAAACAATTATAAACAGGAAGCTACAAACCGCTTGCATAATTCAGCCTTACCGTTTGACTTATCAACACTTTTCAATCTATAGTCATTGCATGGAAAATGAATTGAATGCGTTGGAAGACAAACTTGCCCAACTGATACAATTTAATAGCAAGTTACGTGGCGAAAATCAAGAGTTACGCCAGGAGTTAGCGCACGCTCTCAGCAGCAATCGACTATATGCTGACAAAATGGGTATCGCCAAAGCTCGCCTGGAAAAACTGTTGGTCACGCTACCAGAAGATCAAACATGAACAACGCCACTAAAACACTTGAAGTCAGGATTCTCGACCGGGAATTGCGTATTGCATGCCCCGAGGAAGAGCGGGGAGAGTTGCTCGATGCAGTCGCATATCTGGACAAGCGTATGCGCGAAATTCGCGACGCGGGGAAAATCGCCAGCGTCGAGCGGATCGCTCTGATGGCGGCCCTTAATATCACCCATGAGTTGCTCGGCATGAAAGTCGGGCGCGGCATTGACCTCTCCGACTTTAAGCGTAGAATGAACTCCATGCAGGCAGCGATTGATCAGGCGTTAGCCGAACAAGACACGCTGTTTTGAGTTGTCCCCTGCGGTGTTCGACAGGCCTATAATTCTTTGAGCCAATATGTATTGCATAGGCTGCAAACATTGATGTCACTGTTGTGCGCATCCCACTTGCGGATGTACCTGATGTGACTTGGATGCGGCCCTCTTGAACCCAGGTTCAAGATGCTGGGTCAACGGCACAGGCGGGGGCTTTATCCCAGTGCGACCTTGATGAATCGGGTCGCACTTTTTATTTGTGGGCACGAACCATGCGTTACTGGCTGATGAAATCCGAACCCTCAGATTGCAGCATCGACGATCTCGCCGCATTGCCAGAACAGACCGTGGCTTGGTATGGTGTGCGCAACTATCAGGCGCGCAACTTCATGCGTGACCAGATGAAAGTCGGCGACGGCGTGCTGTTCTATCACTCCAATTGCAGGGAGCCAGGCATCGCCGGTATTGCCAGGGTCAGCAGCACCGCCTATCCGGATGCCACCCAATTCGACAGAAAAAGCAAATATTTCGACCCCAAGTCCACTCAGGAGCAGCCGCGCTGGTTCAATGTAGATGTTCAACTGGTGAGAAAAATCGCGCTGATTTCGATTGAAGAACTGCGCCAACATCCACAACTGGAACGCATGCGCACCCTGCAGCGCGGCAACCGCCTGTCAATAACGCCGGTCGATCCAGCCGAGTGGAAGTTCATTACTGCCAGATTGGCACACGATTGATGGAGTGGTACGCGGAATATCTGGTACTCGGCGCAATCGCAGGATATCTGGCGGGGATGTTCGGCATAGGCGGCGGAATTATTGTCATGCCGGTGCTTATGTTTTTGTTCGACGCACAGCATTTCCCTTCAGAACACTTGCTGCATCTTGCGCTGGGTACGTCGATGGCGGCAATTCTGTTCACCTCCATGTCCAGCCTGCGTAAACACCATCAACACGGTGCGGTCAACTGGCGAGTGGTGCGCAACATCACTCCCGGCATCCTGATTGGAACCGGCATAGGGGCTGAGTTTGCCACCAGCATATCACCGCACTATGTGGTGATATTTTTCGCATTGTTCGTGTATCTTGTGGCGGCACAAATACTGATCGATGTGCGCCCGAACGCTTCCCGTCAATTGCCCGGCGCAGTAGGTATGACGCTGACCGGAATACTTACCGGTTGGTTGGGCAGCATGGTATCAGTCGGCGGCGGCACCATCATTATCCCCTTCCTGGTCTGGTGCAACTTATCGCTCAGGCATGCAATCGGCACCTCAGCCGCAGTCGGATTTCCGGTCGCGGTCGGCGGCACGATCGGCTATGTATTCACCGGCATGAACATTCACTCCCTGCCCCCCTACAGCCTGGGCTTTGTCTATCTGCCTGCGTTATTGTGGGTCGCATTCGCAACCGTTATCACCGCGCCCATGGGTGCAAAAGCCACGCATCACATGAAGATGGATTTGTTGCGCAAACTGTTCGCACTGTTCTTGCTGGTAATGGCAACCAAGCTGCTGTTCAAAGAGCTCACCTGAACAAAGTAACATGCTTATTTGTTGAATATCACCCGCAAGGAACGCTGAAATACCGCCGATGAAAATCCAATTCTATTATTTAATTGTCCAGCTATAATAGGCGACAGAGTTTATGCAAGTTTCCATTTCATGACGGATACTCGGAAGAGGTTCGAATCTATAATGTTGTAAATTTAGCTCATTACAATATAGGAGCAATATAATGAAACAGCAATATTCTCGTTTTATGCGCTGGACCAGCCGTTTGGTTATGTTAAGCATGCTGACTATGGGTCTGCCGCTACAACCCGCTTTTGCCGGTATGGTTGAAACTGATCAGGCTATTTCCCATGAGTTGGCCAATCAAGATCGCGCCAAGATCAACGCTTTTCTCGACCGTGAGGACGTTCTCTCCCAGCTGCAACAGCATGGGGTATCCGCCGCCGATGCCAAAGCGCGCGTTTATGCGCTGACTGATGATGAGGCGCACAAGCTCGCCGGCAAACTGGACCAATTGCCTGCCGGCGGTACTGATATCATCGGTGCATTGCTCTTTGTTTTCATCGTATTGCTGATTACCGACATCCTCGGATTCACCCATGTATTCCCATTTACGCATCCGGTTAAAAAATAAGTGAAGTTAATCCTGAACGCCCGCTGTTTAGTGGGCGTTTTTCTTTTGTGCCTGGGCGCTTGCGCAACTCCGCCGCAAACGCGCCAAGTGATGGAATCTCCACCCGAATATTTGCCGCGGCATGCCGAACTCGTCGAAGTGCCCTATTTTGCACAAGAAGCATATCAGTGCGGTCCGGCATCGCTCGCGATGTCCTTGAGTGCAGCCGGTATCTCGGTAACACCCGATATACTCAAACCCGAACTGTATGTGCCAGAACTACATGGCAGTCTCCAGGTAGAGATGCTTGCTGTCACGCGCCGCCAAGGCGCTATCGCCTATCAATTGGCGCCCGAATTGGAAGATGTGCTGCGCGAAATCGCGGCCGGAACACCGGTTATCGTATTGCAGAATCTCGCGCTCGGCTTGTATCCAGTATGGCATTACGCGGTAGCGATAGGCTATGATCTCGACAATGCCGAGATCATCCTGCGTTCCGGCCCGGAGCAACGGCAAGAATTGCCGATGAAGACTTTCGAATACACTTGGGCTCGCAGCGGTTACTGGGCTATGGTGGCAATGCTGCCTGGCAAGATCCCGGAAACCGCCGAGGAATATTCCTATATTGCGGCAGTCAGCTCGCTTGAGAAAATCGGCGATCCGAAAAACGTTCAACGATCATATATCGCTGCACTGAAACGCTGGCCCCACAATCTGTCTGCGCAATTAGGCGTCGGCAATACCGCCTATCGATTGCATGATCTGGCCCAGGCGGAAACCGCCTTTCGACAGGCTGCGCAGGACCATCCCGATTCGGTCGCGGCTTTAAACAACCTGGCGCAGACCCTCGCCGACCAGGCTCGTTATGAAGAAGCGCTCGATTCGGCGCGTCGGGCAGTCAGCCTGGATGGTCCACTCGCCAAGACCGCGCAAGCGACTTTGGCTGATATCGAGGTAAAAGTCAGGGAACACACTTCTCTACCTGCGCATTAATTCTTGGTTGCCGAGTTGCCCTTGCTATTCAGCGCACACTTATGCGTCTCAAACATCAGTGCAATAATGCTTCATGGTCACGACCCTACAAAAACCGTTCACATTTTCCGAGAGCATGAAGGCCCTGCTTGATACCCTGACCGAGACTTTTGCTCCTGCAGAAGCCGATGCGATTCGCCGCGCCTGCGAATCTGCCGAGCCTATCTATGATGGCAAAACCGAAATTACCGGCACACCGCTATTGCAGCACGCGCTGGGCGCGGCAGCGATCCTGGCCAGCATGAACATGGACTATGAAACCATTGCCGCGACGATCCTGCATGCGGTCCCCGAATATCTTGATGACTGGCAGGAACAAATTGCACAAGACTTCGGCGCCAATGTGAAGATGCTGGTCGAAGGCATTTCGCGCATGGAGCATATCCGGCAGTTCAGCGAGATGCCCGGACACGGCAAGAAGAACAAGGAAGAAGCCGCGCAACAGATCGAGAGCCTGCGCAAGATGCTGCTGGCGATGGTTGAAGACATCCGTGTGGTGTTGATCAAGCTCGCCGAACGCACTCAGACCCTGCGTCATCTGTCCGGTGCAAGCATCGAGCAACAGAAACTGATCGCGCAACAAACCCGCAGCCTATTCGCGCCACTGGCCAACCGCCTCGGTGTGTGGCAACTCAAGTGGGAACTGGAAGACCTCTCGGTGCGTTATCTGGAACCTGAACTATATAAAAAGATTGCCAAGCAGCTGGATGAACGCAGGGTGGATCGCGAACAATTCATCGCCGACGTGGTGTCGCGTCTCAAGCAGGTGCTAAGCAAGGCCGGCATACCCGCCGAAGTGACCGGTCGTCCCAAACACATCTACAGCATCATCAACAAGATGAAGTGCAAACACCTGGATTTCAGCGAACTGTATGACGTGCGTGCGGTGCGGATCCTTGTTGACGAAAATAAGGTTGATGGAATACGAGGCTGTTACACCGCGCTCGGACTGGTGCATGAACTTTGGCCGCCGATCGAAAGCGAATTCGATGATTACATCGCGCACCCCAAGAGCAACAACTACCGCTCGCTGCATACCGCAGTAGTCGGTCCGCGCGGCCTCGCACTCGAGGTGCAGATACGCACCCGCGAGATGCACCAGCATTCCGAGCTCGGAGTCGCCGCCCACTGGCGCTACAAGGAAGGCGTGAAATCCGACAACAGATTCGACGAAAAGATCGCGTGGCTGCGCCAGATACTGGAATGGAAAGAAGAACTCGCCGACAAAGGTGCCCTGCAGGAACAATTCAAGAACGAGTTGTTTCACGACCGGGTTTATGTGCTCACGCCGCAAGGAAAAGTGATTGATTTGCCCAAAGGCGCGACTCCTGTCGAATTCGCCTACACGCTGCACACCGATCTGGGTCACCGCACCCGCGGCGCCAAGGTGGACGGCAGTATCGTACCGCTCAACTACAAGCTGCAAAACGGGCAGCGCGTGGAGATCATGACCGTGAAACTGGGCGGTCCGAGCCGCGACTGGATCAACCCGTCGCTCGGCTTCCTGCAAAGCCCGCGCATCCGTGCCAAGGTGCGCGCATGGTTCAAGAGCCAGAACCTTGATGAAAGCATCGCGCAAGGCAGGACACAACTGGACCGGGAACTGCACCGGCTCGGTGTCACCGTCATCAATCAGGAGAAACTTGCGCAACGCTTGCACTACAACAAACTGGAGGATTTCCTCGCAGCCATCGGGCGCAACGAGATCACGCAGCGGCGTATCGCAGTCGCGATCCATGAAGAGTTGCCCACCAAGGTCATAGAGATCGCGAAGCCCAACGTCATCAAGCCCCCAACTCAACGCTCATCAAAAGCAGACGTTACCGTCGGTGGCGTAAACAACCTAATGACCAGGATTGCCAAATGCTGCAATCCGGCACCGGGAGATGCGATCGTAGGATATGTCACCCGCGACCGGGGCATAACGATACATCGTGAGGATTGCGCGTTCATGCTGCGTATGACGGATAGTCGGCGAAACCGCAAACTGACGGCACAATGGGGCGAGTAGTTTGGGTTAGAGCTCAGCGCGTAACCCAACAATCAATATCAAAGTCACCGGGGGGAGCCCGGCAAACTCTGCGCACCGCATTACGAGCCAAAGTGATCGCCTTCTGCTTTAACTTGTAGAATGCACCTATGAAACACAAAGAAATACACCGGACACACCGCATCGGATGGTTGCGAGCTGCTGTGCTTGGCGCAAACGACGGGATCGTTTCCACCGCCAGCCTGATCTTGGGAGTAGCGGCTGCAGAAGCAAGTACAAAGACTATTTTAATCGCAGGAGTTGCCGGCCTCGTTGCTGGCGCGATGTCGATGGCTGCCGGTGAATATGTCTCGGTGAGTTCGCAATCCGATACCGAGAATGCGGACCTGGAACGTGAACGCAAAGAGCTGGCGGCTGACCCCAAACACGAGCACGACGAATTGGCGGCTATCTATGTCAGGCGCGGCCTAGATGCTGAGCTCGCCGCAGAAGTTGCTGTCCAGTTGATGAAACATGATGCACTAGGCGCGCATGCACGCGACGAACTGGGCATATCCGAAATTTTGTCCGCACGGCCGGTTCAAGCCGCCTTTGCGTCGGCAGGTACATTTTCAGTTGGCGCCGCACTTCCACTGCTGGTTGTCCTTGTCGTGCCGTTTTCTGCGCTGATGTGGGCTGTTTCAGTCTGCTCGCTGTCCTTCCTCGCACTGCTGGGCTCGCTGGCTGCGCGCGCTGGCGGTGCCCCGGTTTTCACTTCGGCAATACGGGTGACGATTTGGGGCGCGCTGGCGATGGCACTGACTGCCGGGGTCGGAGCCTTGTTCGGAGTTGCTGCCTGATCTATCGACACACCGGAATTTCATTGCCGGACAGGATTAAGTTTCAGCCTGATCGAATCACGCTGAAACTGAGTGTAGCCTGGGAGGTAACAAAAAAAGCCGTAGTGGCAAGTTTCACCTGCAACTACGGCGGCAAGCCAATCGCTTACACCATGTCCTTCAAGCCCTTGAGGGGCAATACCTTGACGACATTGCGGGCCGGTTTGGCCTTGAACATCATTTGTTCCTTGGTAAACGGGTTGATGCCCTTATGTGCAGGCACAGCCGGTTTGTGGACTAGTTTGATTTTCATCAGGCCGACCACGTTGAACAAACCCGAACTCTTCAAGTCACGCTTGATGAGAACGGCAAGTTCGTCGAACACCCCACTTACTTGCTTGCGAGTGAGGCCGGTCTTGTCAGAAATATTTCCGAGGATCTCGGACTTGGTGCTGGGTTTCTTGGATGCCTTGCTTTTTGTCGCCATGAGTCGCTCCCGAAAGATGTGTAAAAGATTATTGAAAAATTAACAAATGTGCAGGATATTCCTGACGGGGCTCAAGTTAGCATAATTCCCGCGGAAATAGAAGAAAGCGTAGTCTTATTTTCGAATTTGGCTGACTCATTCGCATGGCGAAGATCTGCCGATTCTGGGCAAATAATCGTGCTCAATTAGTACTGGCTATCTAAGGGGTTGATTACACAAGGGCTAACCGCCCAGATATGCGCGCTGTACCGCTTCGCTACCTAGCAGTTCCCCCGCAACGCCCGATAATGTAATCGCACCGCTTTCCATCACGTAGCCTCGCTGGGCGACTTTAAGCGCAAGTCTGGCATTTTGCTCGACCAGCAGGATGCTCATGCCAAGAGCAGAGATCTCGCTGATGGTCTCAAATATCTTTTGCACCATCAGCGGCGCCAGTCCCATGCTGGGTTCGTCCAGCATCAGCAGACGCGGCCGGCCCATCAGCGCGCGCGCCATCGCAACCATTTGCTGTTCGCCGCCCGACAGCGTTCCAGCCAACTGCTCTTTGCGCTCGGCAAGGCGCTGGAACAATCCATACATGCGTTCAAGGTCTGCAGCTATCTCGTTATTGTCCCTGCGGGTATATGCCCCCATCAGCAGATTTTCCGTCACGGTCATGCGCGCGAATACGCCCCGACCTTCCGGCACAAGTGCAATGCCCATCGCGGCGCGCTGGTGCGCAGCGATATTTTTCAAATTCTTGCCATCGTATCCGATGTGTCCGCTGGACGGATGTAGCAAACCTGCCAGCGTTTTCAGCGTGGTGGTCTTGCCCGCGCCGTTGCTGCCGATCAAAGCGACCAGTTCGCCCTGCGCAACATGGAAGTCTATCCCCTTGATGGCGTGGATGCCGCCATAAGCGACTTTCAAATCGCGGACTTCGAGCAAATCACTAGTCATCGCCTCCTCCGAGATATGCGGCGATCACGGTGGGGTCGTTGCGCACATGTTCCGGCAAGCCTTCAGCGATCTTCTTGCCATAATCGAGCACAGCGACACGGTCGCACAGTCCCATGATGAGTTTCACGTCGTGTTCGATCAGCAGCACGGTGGTGCCGTTGCCGCGTATGGTTTGCAACAGCATCTTCAAGCTTTCCGTCTCGATCGCGTTCATGCCGGCGGCAGGTTCATCGAGCGCGAGCAATAGCGGATCGGTGGCCAGAGCGCGGGCGATCTCGAGCCTGCGCTGTTCACCATAGGACAGGTGTTTGGCGAGAATCTGCACGGATTTCTCGATACCGACATATTGCAACAGTTCGTGAGCACGTGCGGTGATGGCGCGCTCTTCATCACGCGTTGAAGAATCGCGCAACAATGCGCCGAACACGCCCGCACGGGTGCGCACATGCCGCCCTATCATCACGTTTTCCAGAGCGGTCAGATTGGAGAACAAGCGGATGTTCTGGAAAGTGCGGGCGATACCGGCCTGTGCCAGCAGGTGTGGCTTGCCAGACTGGTAGTGAGCGCCATTGAACCGGAATCCGCCCGCACTAGGCTGGTACAACCCGGTGATGACATTGAACAATGTGGTCTTGCCGGCGCCATTCGGACCGATCAGACCGTAGATCTCGCCGCGCCGAATATGCAGAGACACGTCATTCAGCGCACTCAGCCCGCCGAATTTTTTGCTGATGCGCGAAGCTTGCAGCAAAACGTCTTCAGTGTGTGACATCGTATACGCTTTCTTCGGCGGCTGCTTCATCGCCGCGGAGTTCCCTTCGGCGCAATCGCGACGGCAACAGCCCGGCCGGCCGATACAGCATCATCACGATCAATGCGCCGCCGAACAGCAGCATGCGCAGGCTCTCGGGATCGACAATGGTCTTGCCGAACAATGCCTGTTGCAGCGGCACGACGCTGTGGCGCAATACCTCGGGCAGCAGCGCCAGCAATACGCCGCCAAGTATCACGCCGGCGATGTTGCCCATGCCGCCCAGCACCACCATGCACAACACCATGATGGATTCCATCAGGCTGAAACTTTCAGGACTGACGAAGCCCTGGAATCCGGCGAACAATGCACCGGAAGCACCGCCGAACGTCGCGCCCATCGCGAACGCAAGAAGCTTGAGGTTGCGCGTGTTGATGCCCATTGCCGAAGCGGCGATCTCATCTTCGCGTATCGCCATCCATGCTCTGCCTATACGGGATCTTTCCAATCGATGAGAAACGAAGACCACCAGCGCAGTGAAAACGAGAAACAGATAAAAATACAGGTGTACCGAAGGAAATTCGACGCCGAAGATATGCTGCGTGACGCTCAGCGACACATCCGCAATCCTGACCGGATCGATGCGACTGATGCCCTGCGGGCCGTTGGTCAGATTGATCGGCGCGTTGAGGTTGTTCAAAAAGATGCGGATGATTTCGCCGAAGCCCAGCGTGACGATCGCGAGATAATCGCCGCGCAGGCGCAATGTCGGCGCGCCGAGCAGCACGCCGAAACCACCCGCAATCAAAGCCGCCAGCGGCAGTACGATCCAGAATGTCAGATGCACCCCATCCGGGAACGCTACCGGAAATGCTTGCGTCAGATGCGGGGAGCCGGTCAGCGCATAACAATAGGCTCCCACCGCGAAGAATGCGATATATCCCAAGTCGAGCAGTCCCGCATAGCCGACCACGATATTCAAACCCAGCGCCAGCATGATGTACAGCATCGCAAAGTCCACGATGCGCACCCAGCCGCGCCCGAGTAGCGCATCAGTAAGGAACGGCAACAGCAGCAGCAAGGCGAGCAGCAACCAGAATATCCAGCGTTGATCGCTTTTGCCAAAAGAGAACATTACAAAATACTCCAGCAGAAGGGTCGCGAGCGGGCCGAATAGCTAAAAACCGCACAGCGACTCAAGCGAACATTTATCATGCTCGCTCCGCAAGACGTTCACCAAGCAGCCCGGATGGTCTGAAAACCAGAACGGCGACCAGCACAAAGAAAGCAAAAACGTCCTGATAGTTGCTTCCGAAGAAACCCCCAGTCAGATCGCCGATATATCCCGCGCCCAAACTTTCGATCAGCCCGAGCAGTAAACCGCCCATCATCGCTCCGCGCAGGTTACCGATACCGCCCAGCACTGCTGCGGTAAAAGCTTTCAAGCCAAGTATGAATCCCATGTAGTAGTGCGTCAGCCCGTAATTGGCGCTGACCATCACGCCAGCTACTGCGGCGAGCGCAGAGCCCATCATGAAAGTGATCGATATCACACGGTTGATATTCACACCCATCAGTTGGGCGGCATGCTGGTTTTCGGCCACTGCGCGCATTGCCCGCCCCAGGCGGGTGCGATGCACAATGACCATCAATACCGCCATGATCCCCAATGCCAAAAGAAAGATGATGATCTGGATATCGTTGATGATCGCACCGCCGAAATTATGCGGATGATTCGCGATCAGCTGCGGGAAGGAGCGGTAGCCGCGCCCCCAGATAATCATCGCGATATTCTGCAAAACGATGGAAACGCCGATCGCGGTGATCAACGGTGCGAGGCGGGGCGCGTGGCGCAATGGACGATAGGCGATACGTTCGATGCTGTAACCAAGGACCATGCACCCCAGCATCGCCACTATTATGCTGAGCGGCAATGCCAACAGCGGCGATACACCCCAGCCCAATAATGCCGTCAGCGTGGAAAGCGTCAGCATTGCGCCTATCATCACCACTTCGCCATGCGCGAAGTTGATCAATCCGAGTATGCCATAAACCATCGTATAGCCCAGCGCGACCAGCGCATACACGCTGCCCTGCACCAGGCCGTTGACGATTTGTTGTAAGAAGATTTCCATTATTTAAAAACAAAAACGACACGCGGACGTGTCGTTTGGTGTTTGATTAATACCACATCAATGCGCCGCCGTTGTGCTTGTGCCCATAGTCGCCAGCGGCTGCCACTTGCCGTGCTGCACTTGGTAAATGGTGATGGCGCCACCCTTCAGATCTCCCTTTTCGTCAAACTGTATCTTTGCCGTCACGCCATCGTAGGAGATGCTGGCAAGTGAGGGCAGATATTTTGCCGGGTCAGGGGAACCGGCTTTCTGCATCGCGGCGATCATCACATTCACCGCATCGTAGCAATAGGGCGCATACAACTGAATAGGTCCGTAGTTTGCAACGAACCGCTTTTCGAATTCCTTTCCGCCCGGCATTTTGTCTAGCGGAACACCGGGCAGCGAAGCATATGTAGATTCGGCCGCCTTGCCCGCGAGCTTGATGAATTCCGGCGTATAACCGCCGTCACCGGTCATGAATTTCGATTTAAGCTCGAGCGCCTTGACCTGTTTTGCCATCGGCCCACCCTGAGCATCCATCCCGCCATAGAACAGCAAATCCGGTTTTTTGCCTTTCACGGCGGTCAACACTGCGGTAAAGTCCATCGCCTTGTCGTTGGTATATTCATGCGCCACGATCTCCGCACCATTGGCCCGTGCCGCCTTGATAAATTCATCGGCGAGGCCCTGTCCATAGGCGGTTCTGTCGTCGATCACCGCGATCTTCTTCGCCGCCAGATTTTTTGCCGCATACTCACCTAGCACACGGCCCTGCTGCGCATCGTTCGCCATCACTCGGAACGCCGTCTTGAATCCCTGCGCGGTGTAAGCGACCGCCGTGGCGGATGGCGAAATTTGCACGATGCCGTTATCGCTGTATATCTTCGCGGCCGGTATGCTGGTGCCGGAATTGAGATGGCCGATCACGCCGCTGACCTTGTTGTCTACCAGTTTCTGCGCGACGATAGTCGCGGTCCTGGGATCGGCCTGGTCGTCTTCGCTGATCAATTCGAAATGCGCTTTGCGCCCGCCAATCATAATGCCCTTTGCATTGGCATCGTCTATCGCCATGCGCGTACCATTCTCATTGTCCTTGCCCAGGTGTGCCTGCGGTCCGGTCAAAGGCGCTGACGCTCCGATGCGCACGACCAACTCACCGGATTTATTTTGATCCGATGTAGCCGATTTTTCACACCCGGTCAGTGCCAGGACGAAGGTGGCTAGTATTAGTGAACTGACAGAATTGAATTTCATCGGTTAATCCCTTTATATACGCGCTTGAATTATGAGGAGCGTGTGCGCTGCTTGTCAATTTAACGTGCAATAAAAAACCGGCTTGCGCCGGCTTTTTATTGCTCGATGATTTGGTTTATTTGGTAGACAAGCTTTGTTCGAACTTGACCAACTCGGTGATTTCAGCCTGCTTGGTGCCCGATGGGTCGTTAGCGGGCATCGGCATCGTACCCCAATTACCCGAACCGCCTTGGGATACTTTCATTACCAGGCCTTCAATCAACGGATATTCCTTGCCTTTGTACGTGAATTTTTTAACGCCGCTGCCGGTGTATTTTTTTGCAATATCTCTCCAAGCCGGACCTACCACCTTTCTGTCAATGGCATGACAGGCGGTACAGTTGAGCTTCTTGGCCAGCGCCGGCATTTCTTCGGCCATCACACCGCCAGCAACCAGCAAACCGGCAAATACAAACATACTTTTGATAACAGATTTCATACGGCTCTCCGATCTATGATTAATACACCTAAAACAATGCAGCAAAGGTCCAAACTTTGTTTTTATTCTAAACAACCCTGTCGGCTTTGCATAGCCATTCTGACGATGAAGACATGGTCAACGCCAGACAATCAGATCAGGCAAATAACTGGCATAGAACCGGAAACTGTGATTACAAGAGTCAGACGAAACTATTCGAGATACAACAAAAAAGCCGGCGCAAGCCGGCTTTTTATAGGATTGCTCCAGACTTATTTTTCCAGGCCGAGAATGAAATCGACCAGGGTCTTGATGTCTGCAGCGCTAACTTTAGGTGAATTTGGAATCATAGCTGTGCTTTTGAACCAGTTCCCCTTGCCGCCCTTGGCGACTTTTTCTTCCAGCCATGCCTCAGGTGTAGATTTGCCGTGTTCCTTAAGGATGTCAGCAACTTTTTGGGTCACTTGATATGCCTTAGGATCTACCGCAGTGCCGGTTGCGCCAACTTTATTGTAAGCCTTGGATACATCCCTCCAAGCAGGACCAACCAGTTTCTTCTCGATTGTATGGCAAGCGGTGCAACCGCTCTTTTTTGCCAGATCCGGCATGTCCGTTGCCATTGCACTGCCTGCGGCCATCAAACCTGCTGTTGCAATCATGCTTACGATAATAGACTTCATGTTCTCTCCATTTTTTAATATTAAAATATCCCAAATGCGAAGGTTATTCCTCCACGTTTGATTCTAAAACATCACCGTCCGTTTTGCATAGACTCGACCAAACTGCCAAAGCGGCAAGTAGCTCTCAAGGAATACACCGTGGCTGAATGAGCCAAAATAACCAAACAAGTCTCACAGACAGATAAGTTTGCCAACCAAATTCACTGGCAGTACTCAATTAACGCCAATCCCGGCTAAAAGTTGACATGAAAAACAGCGAAGTGTCGGGCAACAAAAAAGCCGGCTTGCGCCGGCTTTTCGAGAATTGCTCCCGAATTACTTGTGGCTCAACTCAAACTTTACCAGTTCCCTGATATCCGCCTCGGAAACTTTAGGTGAATTTGGGATCATTTTTGCAGTGCCCCAGTTACCCGAACCGCCCTTGGAAACCTTCTCAACCAAGTAATCTTCAGCACTCTTACCTTGAAGGATATCTTCGGTTTTCTTGCCCGTTGAGGTCACATGTGTAGTGTTGTATGCCTTACCCACGTCGGCCCAGGCTGGACCAACAAGTTTCTTGTTAACAGCGTGGCATGCTGTGCAACCGCTTTTCTTCGCCAGTGCTGGCATGTCTTCTGCCATTACGCTGTTTGCCATCACCAAACCTGCCGCCGCAATCATACTAATAATTAGCTTCATCATCTCTCCAATTTTTTATGATTAAAATGCCCGAAATAATTGTGAATATTTTCATTTCACGTTTACATTCTGTAACAATTTTGTTTGCTTTGTCAAACAACTTCAACGGCAAGACTTTGTTTTTCTTATGAATACTTGACAATAATCGTCAAGGATTGCGCGAACAAGACTGGTGCAAAGAACAATGCCGGAATGAAGCCTGGAGAAACCGGAAAGTTACTACTAAATTGATTCGGCACGGTATTCTACTATCATCGTGTGTCTTGTTCCCGCTGCAACTTTCACCAGGTTCTCGATCGCATTCGCCGACTCCACGCAGACCATTTCGCGCCAACCATCCGGCTGGCCCATGTCGCCCATCTTGTTGGCCTTTTCCGTCCAGGGAGTCCACACCACAGTACTGAGACTGCCCGATTTTGCAATGTGGATGCGCCTCATTAACTTGTCGTCCTCGATCACGCACTCGGAAGCTGTATCGATATACACCCTGTCGGTTTCTCCGGCAAAACTGATCGCGCCAATTTGTTTTCTAAGTGCAGATCCGCCTACTTTGTCCCAGTACTCACAGTCTTCCAGTCCCTTCACGCGCACAGCACCGATATCGCCGATATGAAAATAGGTGTGCAATGCCTCGCCGATCTCGAAATCCGAAACGCCGGTGTTTTCAGTCGTCAATTCCATACGCAGCGTCTCGCCGACGATCACGGTAAGATTCAACATGCATGCATGCGGCCATTGTGCCCGGGTCTGCTCGTTGTCCACCAAACGCAGTGTCATGCGCGTTTCGCCACTTGGTTCCGTTCCAGATTCTAGAACTCGCCACGGCACGGTACGCGCATAACCGTGCCCGGGGAAACCGGATTCGGAAGCATGCGGTCCAAACCACGGCCAGCATACCGGCGCCCCGCCGCGTATGGATTTGCCGGCTACCAGCTTGGCATCGCGCGATAACCATATCACAGGCACAGATTGGCTCGCGGGTTTCCATTTCATCAGATGCGCACCCTGCAAGCAAAGCGATGAGATTGCTTGCTCGTTGCGGATATCCGCGACGAGCAGCCCGCTCGCATCTTCACGAAATTCGAGTTGCTTTTTGATGCCGAATTGCGTGTTCAACTGTTTTGCTGTGATCATGTTTACCTCTTTGAGTAGTAATGTATGGCAACCGCGACTGATTTTGGAGATGTCCGTATAATCGAATTTTTAATTTTACCTGAACCGTTGATGCTAATTCATCCTCAATTCGATCCCGTCGCCCTGCAACTCGGCCCGCTTGCAATTCATTGGTACGGGCTGATGTACTTGGCAGGTTTCATGACTTTTCTATGGCTGGGGCGCAAACGCATCGCCACCTTAAATGATCCGCTGATCAACTCCAAACTGCTCGATGACATTATGTTCTATGGGGTGCTGGGCGTGATTTTGGGCGGACGATTGGGATATGTGCTGTTTTACAAAGCTGCTTATTACTTCGCTCATCCGCTGGAAATTTTTGCCGTCTGGCAAGGCGGCATGTCATTTCACGGTGGTTTTCTCGGTGTACTGATCGCCATGGCTTGGTTCGCGCACAGACATCGACTGCGCTGGTTGCAACTGACCGATTTCATCGCCCCCCTGGTGCCGCCCGGCCTGGCGTTCGGGCGCTTGGGCAATTTCATCAACGGGGAGCTGTGGGGGCGCCCCACCGATGTGCCGTGGGCAATGATCTTTCCCAAAGTGGACAACCTGCCGCGACACCCATCCCAGTTGTATGAGTTTGCACTGGAGGGCGTGTTGTTATTCACATTGCTGTGGCTATATGCACGCAAGCCCCGTCCTGTCGGAGCGGTATCGGGCTTGTTCCTGATCGGCTACGGCAGCTTGCGTTTTCTCGTCGAATTCACCCGTGAGCCGGATGATTTTCTCGGATTGCTTTCACTGGGCATGAGTATGGGGCAATGGCTGAGTTTGCCGATGGTGATAGCTGGAGTGCTGCTGATGGTTTTTAGCCTCAGACGCGGCGCTTGACACCCGCGCACCTCTCGCCCACTATTCCCACAGTCGAAATGAACCGCCATCAACATAAATCAGGGCTTCACTTTTGGACGATCTTTCTTTAGTCACACTGTTTGGCATTTTGCTGCTATTGCTTGTATGCAGCGCGTTTTTTTCCGGTTCGGAAACCAGCATGATGGCAATCAACCGTTATCGCCTGAACAGCCTGGTACGCAAAGGAAATCGCAGTGCCAAACTGGTCAACCGTCTGCTCGGTAAAGTTGACAAATTGCTCGGCTCCATCCTGCTCGGCAATACCCTGCTCAATGTCATTGCCGCTGCGTTAGTCAATATCATCGTTCTGCGCCTGTTCGGACAAAACGATTTGGCAATACTGCTGGGCTCCTTAACGCTCACTTTCGTGCTGCTGGTATTCAGCGAAATAATGCCCAAGATTATTGCTGCCAGTTACCCGGAACGTATCGCGCTTCCCGCCAGTTATTTGCTTGTTCCGCTGATCACACTGTTTCATCCAGTGGTCTCGGTGGCGGGCGGCCTGGTGAAAGGCTTGTTGCGGCTGGTTCGCATCAAGATAGAAACCGATCAAAGCAAACAAAAAATGACGATGGAAGAATTGCGCGGATTGGTACTGGACGCCGAACATTTCCTGCCACGCAAGCATCAAAAGATGCTGCTTAACCTGGTCGATCTTGAACGTATCACTGTTAACGATGTGATGGTTCCACGCAATCAGATCGAAGCGCTGGATATCAATGCCGACGCAAACGAATTGCGCCAGCAAATCATTACTTGTCATCACACATTACTTCCGGTTTATGCCGACACACCCAGCAACATCATCGGCATCCTGCATATCAAACGGGTGCCGGCGCTGATGCAGGAAACCACTATGGATCTGACGCAACTTCGCGGAATACTCAACGAACCATACTTCATCCCCTCTGACACACCCCTCCTCAAACAATTGCAGCAGTTTCAGGAACGGCATTCACGGTTGGGATTGGTGGTGGATGAATATGGCGAGCTGCTCGGCCTGGTAACGCTGGAAAACATCCTCGAGGAAATTGTCGGGGAATTCACCACACAATCTCCTTCAAAACATGGAAAATTCTTGCCCCAGGAAGACGGCAGTTATCTGTTGGAAGGCAGCAGCAGCCTGCGCGAATTGAATCGCAAACTGGGTTTGCATCTCCCTCTGGACAGCGCAAAAACTTTGAATGGCCTGATACTCGATCATCTCGAAGACATTCCCGAAACAGGCACCAGCTTGAAGATTGCAGGTTATCCGATCGAGATCATTCAGACACAGGATCGTATTGTGAAGGTTGCACGTGTTTTTCCACTTCAACCGAAATAATCGGCAATATAAAACATGGCTTTACAAGAGGCGCAAAGCTCGGCATGATGTTCATTAATGTTTGTCCGCATACTTGTGATTGATCCTAGGGAGACGCTATGGCTGTAGCAGCAAAGGATGCAAAGGCTAGAGTTCAAAAAGCAAAAGAATATACCTACGCTTGGGAAGGGAAGGACAAAACCGGCAAGGTAGTCAAAGGCGAGATACGCGCACCAGGCGAAGCCAGTGTATCCGCCCATTTGCGTCGCCAAGGGTTCAATGTTACAAAAATAAAAAAGCAAAGAGATAGCGGCAAGGCTATCACCGCCAAAGATATCACGCTATTCACCCGCCAGTTGGCCGTCATGATGAAATCGGGTGTTCCGTTGCTGCAGGCTTTTGATATTGTCGGCAAAGGACACAGCAATCCATCGGTGGCGCGACTGCTGATGGATATCAAGACCGACGTTGAAACCGGCAGCAGCTTGCAACAGTCTTTCCTCAAATACCCATTGTACTTTGACGCATTGTATTGCAATTTGATCGGAGCCGGAGAGGCAGCGGGTATTCTGGATGCACTACTGGAGCGTCTGGCGACTTACATGGAAAAGACCCAAGCGCTCAAAAGCAAGATCAAGTCGGCACTGTTCTACCCGGTATCGATCATCGTCGTCGCATTTATCATTACCGCCGTCATCATGATTTTTGTGATTCCGGCGTTCAAGGAACTGTTTGAAGGCTTCGGCGCGGACTTGCCGGCCCCAACACTGCTCCTGATGAGTATCTCCGATGCATTTGTAAAATATTGGTACTTGATCTTTGGCGGAATCGGTGGCGGTTTCTATGCTTTCTTCTATTTCTGGAAACGCAGCAAAAAGATGCAGGATGTGATGGACAAACTGTTGCTCAAACTGCCCATTTTCGGCGAATTGATCCGCAAAGCCACGATCGCCCGCTGGACCCGCACACTTTCCACCATGTTTGCAGCCGGTGTGCCATTGGTTGAATCCCTTGACTCGGTGGCCGGTGCGGCAGGCAATGCGGTATATTTCAATGCAACTAAAATCATTCAGCGCGAAGTCAGCGCCGGCAGCGGCTTGACTGCCGCCATGCAGGGCACCGAGGTATTCCCGAGCATGGTATTGCAAATGGTTGCAATCGGTGAGGAGGCCGGATCGCTGGATGCCATGCTCGGCAAGGTGGCCGATTTCTACGAAGCCGAAGTGGATGATGCAGTAGCAGCAATTTCCAGTTTGATGGAGCCTATCATCATGGTGGTTCTGGGTACGCTGATCGGCGGGATGGTAATTGCAATGTATCTGCCAATCTTCAAAATGGGTCAAGTCGTTTAATGAAGGTTCAGACGCAAGATTCAAAACTCAAGATACAAGGTGCGGGATACGGGTTACCCCCAATTTTCCACCTGTCAGCCCTTGCTCTGACATAATGAATTTCCCGTGGCTGCTCCAAGCGGCCAACACAGCATTCGTTGGAGTGCGCCCTATTCTTCTGACTAATGGTCTGCAGGTCCGCTCCGACATAACACACACGCATATTTGTCTCCACTGAAACGGCCGACATGACTCCATTGTTCCAGCTTCTCCAATCTTCACCGCTCGTGCTCATCATCATGTGTGGCCTATTAGGACTGATGGTTGGCAGTTTTCTCAATGTGGTGATCCATCGCCTGCCGAAAATGATGGAACTAAGTTGGCAGCAACAATGCGCCGAACTGCGCGGTGATGAACCTGCACAACACAAACCTTATAATCTGGTGATTCCGCGCTCTACCTGCCCACATTGTAATCACTCCATCAGCGCGTGGGAGAACATTCCTATCGTCAGCTATATATTGTTGCGTGGAAAATGCAAGGCTTGCGGTGCGGCAATTTCACCCCGCTATCCCATTGTCGAGGCATTCAGCGGTATCCTGAGTGCATATGCGGCGTGGCACTTTGGGTTCGGCTGGACTGCTGTCGGAGCATTGCTGTTGATCTGGGCTTTGCTGGCCCTCACTGCAATCGACATTGACACTCAATTGCTGCCTGATGACATCACCTTGCCTCTGCTCTGGACTGGCTTGCTGTTCAATCTGTTCGGAGTCTTTACCAATTTACCCAGTGCAGTTCTTGGTGCAACAATTGGTTATCTTACGCTGTGGAGCGTGTACTGGCTGTTCAAGCTCGTCACCGGCAAGGAAGGTATGGGCTACGGCGATTTCAAACTGCTTGCGGCGCTGGGTGCCTGGCTGGGCTGGCAAATGTTGCCGCTGATCATATTGTTGTCCTCACTGGTTGGAGCGGTGGTAGGCATCACCCTGATTGTCGCGCTCAAGCATGGACGCAACATTCCAATTCCCTTCGGCCCCTATCTGGCCGGCGGAGGGCTGATCGCGTTGTTCTGGGGACAAGCTCTGACTCAGGAATATTTGCAGTTGCTGGGCCATCCATGACTCTATGCATCGGGCTTACAGGCGGGATAGGATGCGGCAAAAGCACGGTGGCTGGTTTGTTCTCTGAACATGGCGCCGGAATTATCGATACGGACGCTATCTCCCACCACCTGACGCAGAGGCACGGAGATGCCATAGCGGCAATCAGCGCGGACTTTGGCAAAGAATACATCATGG